>VFSW01000193.1_pt1 | contig 84141 bp, 132 predicted proteins | sample 5358111 | NCBI WGS metagenome assembly VFSW01 (sample SAMN11554181, study PRJNA540505) | mine drainage metagenome | isolation source: sediment from site ElyBrook_90M | place: USA: Ely Copper Mine, Vershire, VT | collected 2017
CATCGAGTCGAACACTGTCCCCGACAGCAAGGCCGCAGACCTCTAACCCCAAACCACCATGAAGCCCGGGCGGCTGATGATCAAGGAGTATCCGACGAGCACCGCGACGATCTACACGGTCAGGAGCCACCTCGAGCGACTCGAGGTCAAGGGCTTCAGGCCGGGTCTCATCATCATTGACTATGCAGACGTCATGAGGTCAACGCGACAGTACGACTCGCTGCGCCACGAGCTGAAGCTCATCTACGAGGAGCTTAGGCAACTTGCGGGAGAGCGCCTGGTCCCGATCTGGACAGCGAGTCAATCGAACCGCGAAGGATCGAACGCAGACATCGTTGATCTGACGAACATGAGCGAGGCGTACGGAAAGGCGATGACAGCAGACGTCGTCGTCAGCATTTCCAGGAAGTCTCATGAAAAAGCGTCTGGTCATGGACGCATCTTCGTCGCAAAGAACCGCGCAGGTCGAGACGGTTTGGTGTATCCTTGCACGATCGACACTGCACGGAGCAAGTTCACGATCACAGGCCAGGCAGGATCATTGGAGGAAGCGCACTCTGATGATGAGGCAGGCATCAAGAAGCGTCTCAAGGACAAGTGGAACGAGCTTCGACAGGATCCTGCGTTTCAGCAGAAGACTGACGAAGAACGCAAGGACTGATGAGATAGTTATGGGCCCAACGTTTCGGGCCGCGGACGCAAACGCTACAAGAAGGCGAGTTGATGAGGACTTACACGTACGATGAAGTCAGGGATGCATCCATCGAATACTTCCATGGAGACGATCTGGCGGCAGACGTCTTTGCGGGGAAGTATGCGCTTCAAGACCTGAAGGGAACGCTCCACGAGAAGACGCCTGACGACATGCACAGGCGCACAGCTGCAGAGCTGTTCAGGGCTGAGAAAAACTACGTCAACCCGATGAGCGAAAAGGAGATGTTCGATCTCCTCTCTTCATGGAAGGTCGTGCTCCAAGGCGGACCCATGTCAGCGATCGGCAACCACTTTCAGGTGCAATCGCTGAGCAACTGCTTCGTCATCGAGTCACCGCACGACTCGTACGGCGGCATCATGAAGACGGACCAAGAGCAGGTTCAAATCATGAAGCGCCGAGGAGGCGTCGGCTTTGACCTCTCCACCATCAGGCCGAAAGGGCTCCCAGCGGCGAACGCTGCCAGGACGACAGACGGCATCGGCGTCTTCATGGAGCGCTACAGCAACACGTGCCGCGAGGTCGCCCAAGGCGGTCGCCGCGGAGCGCTCATGCTCACGATTTCCGTTCACCACCCTGAGGTGTTGACGTTCGCAAACATCAAGCGTGACAAGGAGAAGGTCACCGGCGCCAACGTCTCCATCCGAGTGTCAGATGACTTCATGAAGGCCGTCCAGAAGGGCGAGAAGTACCTTCAGTGTTTCCCGGTCGACCCAAGGGCCGAACACACCATCGAACGTTGGGTAGACGCTCGCGAAGTCTGGAAGGGCATCGTCTCTGCGACGAGAGATTGCTCGGAGCCGGGCCTTCTGTTTTGGGACACGATCAAGCGTCGCTCTCCAGCAGACGCATACACTTCGTTGGGGTACGGAACCGTCTCCACAAACCCGTGCGGCGAGATCACGCTGTCTCCCTACGATAGCTGCAGGTTGATGCTGCTCAACTTGTCAAAGTTCGTCAAGGACCCATTCACAAAGAAAGCTGCGTTCGATTTTGAGGACTTCGGCGACGCTGTACAGAAGGCTCAGCGCATGATGGACGACCTCATTGACCTCGAGCTCGAGGCGATCGACGGCATCATCGCAAAGATCAGCGCAGACCCAGAACCTGAGGACGTGAAGCAGGTCGAGCTGACGTTATGGAAGAAGATCAAGACCGTCGCTCAAAACGGGCGCAGGACTGGCCTCGGGATCACCTCCTTGGGCGATGCGTTTGCGTACCTCGGCATGAAGTACGGCTGCAAGGAGAGCATCGAGCTCACCGACGAGATCTACAAGACATTGGCTCTGAACTCGTACCGATCCAGCGTCACGATGGCCAAGGAGCGCGGAGCGTTCCCGGTCTTCTCTCACAAGTTGGAGAAGGACCACCCGTTCATCAGGCAGATCTTGGCCCTCGACCCCAAGCTCGAAGCCGAGTACAAGAAGCACGGCCGCAGGAACATCGCTAACACGACCACAGCACCAGCTGGCTCAACGTCGATCCTCACCCAGACCACGTCGGGGTGCGAGCCTGTGCTCTTCGTGGACGCGGTACGCAAGCGCAAGATCAATCCGAACGACAAGCTCGCCCGAGTGGACGTCGTTGATGCCAAAGGCGACCAGTGGCAGCAGTACAGGGTGTTCCACCACGGCGTCGCCAAGTGGATGGAGGTCACCGGAGAGACAGACGTGACGAAGTCGCCGTACTTCGGTGCGACCGTTGAAGAGATCGACTGGCTCAAGAAAGTCGAGATCCAGGCCGCGGCTCAAAAGTGGATCTGTCACAGCATCAGCAACACGACCAACCTGCCCGAGAACGTCTCGACAGACCTGGTGGAGAAGCTCTGCTGGCACAGCTGGGAGACTGGCTGCAAGGGCGTCACGATCTACCGCATCGGCTCCCGAGACGCGGTGATCGCCAAGGAGACTGACGCGAAGGGACAACCTCTCGAGGTCGTCGAAACGCACGCTCCCAAGCGTCCCAAGGAACTTTCGTGTGACATCGTCAGGGCCACCGTCAGAGGAGAGGGTTACCTCGTCCTCGTGGGCCTGCTCAACGACCGCCCGTACGAGATCTTCGCTGGTCTTGCAAAGCACGTTGACCTGCCCAAGAAGGCAAAGAAGGGCACCCTGATCAAGAACGGTCTCAACAAGGACGGCATCTCGACCTACAACCTTCGGATCCCGGTGGGAGACGACGACGAGCTCCTGGTGAAGGATGTGGTTGAAACGTTCGACAACCCTGAGCATGGGGCCTTGACACGGTTGGCGTCTCTGTCCATGCGGCACGGTGTCCCCGTCCAGTACCTGGCAGAGCAGCTCCGCAAGGACAAGCACAGTGACCTCCAGAGCTTCTCGGGGGTGATTGCACGAGTGTTGAAGGGGTACATTGCTGACGGCACGAAGGTCACCACGCAGAAGAAGTGTGACCAGTGCGGGTCAGACAAGCTCAGCTACCAGCAAGGGTGCGTCTCGTGTCCTTCTTGTGGCTGGAGCAAGTGCTGAGCGCGAGTGATACTTAGAGCCCATGAGGATCCGTCTGGGCACCCTGCGCAAGGTGATCAAGGAAGTTGCTATCAGCCCGGGTGTTTTCAAGAACACTCAGACCGTTCGTGAGCCCACCGACAACCCGAACGTGGCAAAGCTGGTTCAGGAGTTCGAACAGAAGTTCGTGAGTGCCCTGAAGTTGAACTTGGTCGTCGCGAATGCAGACAAGTACAACGAAGAGACACGTGAGTTCGATGACGCCGCCTATGGCCGCGTTGAAGAGGCGCTGAAGGGTGCCAAAGAGGCGATCGCTGGGAAGGTGGTCGGCACCCTCAACGACATCTGGGTCAAAGCACACCAGCACGTCAAAGGCGCAGCCGCCCAACAGGAAAAACCACAGCAGAAGCAACCGTCTGCAGGAGTGACATCATGAAGAAGGTCGTCAAGCTGAACAAGAGGCAACTGCGCGGGCTCATTTCCGAGGCTATCCAGGCCAAGCAGTGGGGTGCTCCTGAGCCGTACGCAGTGCAGGCAGCTCCAGCCGTTGAGCAACCCGCGTCTGAGGACTGGCGCGTCAGCGAGGCCCGCAGGGACGTCTCGATGTTCATCGAGGGCATGATCAGCGAGCTGGGTCTCGAGACCACGAAGAAGCTCGTCAAGGAAGCCCTCGGAGACGACTGAGGCGATGAAGGTCACGGTCAGGGAGCTCAGGCAGATCGTCCGCGAGGAGTACCTCCACGGGGTCCCGGAGTTCATGTTCCGCGAGGCCACGCACAAGTACGTCGAAGAGATCAGGCAGCACATCAAGAAGTTCATCCTACAGTCGAAGTCTGACGACTTCATCGCGCAGCGCGAGTCGATCAACACGATGAACGACGTTCTCGAACAGCTCGAGGAAGAGGCAAATGCTCTCCTCGAGGACAAGCTTTTCCAGTACCTGCAGAGCGTGTGATGGAAGACTCGACGGGGTATGCTCGTCTTGAGACTCGCGAGGATGCGATCGATGCTCACAAAATACTTTCAGGCATGTCTGAATTTGAAAGCCTGGCATCGGTTGCAATCAATGGCGCAGGTGCTTACGAAAAATACGGCTGAATAGTTTGACAATGGGTGAGTACGATCTCGCCCAATGCAGCCCCTTGAGAAGCACTACTTCGAGTGCATGTGCGACTGTTCTGCGCACACGATCCGCGTCACGCTCGATCCAGACAATGGCGAGGTCTTCGTCAGCGTTCACCTCAACGAGTATCACTCGTGGTACGGAAGGGTGTGGAACGCCTTGAAGTACGTGTTCGGCTACCAGAGCTCATTCGGTGCATTCGATTGCACCATCCTGAAGCAGGAAGACTATCCGAAGCTGAGGAAGCTCTTGAGACAGTCTGAGAAAGCCCACGGATTGTGGCAAGAGGGTCTTTTGAACAGGAAGGGTAGTTGACCATGGCTTTTGGTGCAAGGGTTCTGTGTGACAGCGTGTCGCCCGATGGGGTGCGGCTTACTTCGATGGAGGTGACCCTCCCGAGGATCGTCTTGGCAGAGTTCAACACACATAGGGTGTTCTCTCGCAACAGTGCTTCATCAAGGGCAATCCCTGTTGAGAAGATGCTTCAGAAGGTCATGGACGACCCTTTCATTCCCGTTTACTGGGGCAAGAACCAGAAGGGAATGCAGGCGGAACAAGAGCTCACTGAAGAAGAGCAAAAGACAGCCGAAGAAGCGTGGTTGATCGGTCGTTCACATGCAGTTGCAGACGCTGTTCGATTGTTAGAGATGGGCGTTCACAAGCAGATCACAAACAGGCTTCTTGAGCCGTGGCTTTGGCACACCATCATTTGCACCGCGACGGAGTGGGACAACTTTTGGGCGCTTCGCTGCAACAAGGACGCTCAGCCTGAGATCAAGCGCGCTGCTGAGCTGATGCGAGAAGCGTACAACGCAAGCGTTCCATCTCCATTGAACTACGGCGAGTGGCACCTTCCACTCGTGGACCCAAGCGAGGCGTTCGATTTTCAAGTGTCGGGTGTCACGGTGGAAGACATTTGCAAGATCTCCGCCGGGCGATGTGCTCGCGTTTCGTATCTGACGCACGACGGCAAGCGCGATCCAAAGGCGGACATCGAACTGTGTGACCGCCTGTTGAAGGCGGGACATCTTTCGCCATTTGAACATGCTGCTACACCTATGCTATGTGAGGATTTTGTAACAAGTGCATTTTGTGGCAATTTTAGAGGTTGGGTTAGTCTCCGAAAGACGATCCCGAACGAGGCCGTGTTCAACAAGTGATTTACGTCAGATCATGTCCAGAATGTGGTCATGAGATCATATACAAACGTGAAGTTTCACGGAACAATGCTGAAACTTTGAAGCGAGCCTGTAAAAGCTGTACTAGCGTCAGAAATCGTGCTGCACGAACAGCTGAAACACACGCACACGCTGTTGCTAAACTTCGTCGTACGCTAGCTTTGCTAAGTGAGGAAGTGAAGGCTATTCGCCGTGAGAAAATACGAGCGTCAAATATTCGAGCGTGGGAAACGTTGCCAACAGCGTTCGTAGAACGGTGTCTTCAAAATCCTGAATGGCACGCAAATGTGAGCAAGGGACACGAGAAACCATGCACTGAGAAGCGCCGCCGTGCGATAAGCGAAGGAAAAATAGGCATGACTTATGAGCAGTGGATGCTTGTGAAACCCAAGTTTGAAGCATACGCAATGGAAGTTCGTTTCCACACGTCGCAACAACCCGTTGAAACGCTGGTGAATTCAGAATACAAAGGCATGGGTACCTATCATCTTGATCACAAATTTTCAGTCGCAGAGGGATTTCGACAGAACGTACCTGCTCGTGTGATTGGACACATCGTGAACCTTGAGTACATTACCGCTGAAGAAAATCTATCCAAGAACAAACGTTGTAGTTGGACGCTATCGGAACTCTTGTCGGTATATGCTGATGCAATGTCTTTGTCCCGCCGACAGGCGCTTGAGTAGGATGGTTGTGTGAAGTGTGAACATTGTCACATACCTGATTTACGTTTGTTGACAATGACGCAAATGGCAACCATGAACGTTGCTTGGAATAAGGGAGCGAAAGAGTACATCAATGAGCACGTGTAAAATCATTGTGATCGAGGGTGGGGATAAAGTTGGGAAGCAGACGCAAACTGAGATGCTCTACGACGCTTTGGCTGAAAACCACAGCGTGACCCTCGTCGAGATCCCTGCGAAGGGCCTCACACACAAAGCGATCTACTGGATGCTCAGAAATGGAGCTGCGCAGCGGTTTCCGAACGTCTTTCAGTTCATCCAGTTCGTCAACAAGCTCGCGTTTCAAACGTTGGTGCTCTCGACGATGGAAGCGATGAGCGACTACATCATCCTGGATCGTTGGAGCCTCTCTGCGATCGTCTACGGAGACGCAACTGGCGTCAACAGGCGTTTCAACCGCTTCTTGTACGACCTGTTGAGGAAACCTGACATCACGCTCATCATGCACGGCCAATCGTTCAAGCGTGAAGGTTCCGACTCGTATGAGAAGGACACAAAGCTTCAGAAGGCTGTCAAAGATGGCTACTTTGACTGGGCGCGTAGGTACCCGGGCAAGAACCAGCTCGTCAGCAACATCGGAACGCGGGAAGAGGTCCACTCAACTGTCATGGGTGTCCTTAAACACGAAGGGATCATCGAATGAAGTTCGACGTCATCGTCTCTGACCCGCCTTGGGCGTTCGGAGACAAGCTCAAGAAGATGAAGAAGAAGACGAAGCGATCTGCGGCCTCGCAGTACAACACTCTGACAGTCGGTCAGATCGCTTCGTTGAACATCAGAAGCCTTATCAACTCAGACGGCTGCGTTTTGGCCTTGTGGGTGCCGAGCACGTTGCTCCATGACGGGTTGAAGGTCATGGACTGTTGGCAGTTCACTTTGAAACAAGTCGTCGTGTGGTGCAAGACGAAAAAGAAGATCAAGGACCCCAACAACGCTCTGGCGTTTGGCATGGGCCACATGTTCAGAAACGTTCACGAGATCTGTCTGATCGGGACGCAAGGCAAGGTCTACAAGAAGCTCAAGAACCGCAGCCAAAGGACAGTCATCATGGCGCCGAACTTGGGACACTCCAAGAAGCCTGAGGAGCTTCAGGACAGCCTCGATGCGATGTTTCCCGGCACCAACAAGCTCGAGATGTTCGCCAGACGCTCTCGGGCGGGCTGGACGTGCATCGGAAACGGCATCGACGGCAAAGACATCCGCGTCGCGATACAAGACCTCGAAACGCTGTAAGATCAAGCGTCAGGAGACAACATGTCAGAAGAGTTCAACCTTGCAGACAGCGTGCTGATGCGCCTCGTTCAGATCTTCCAAGAGGGAATGGTCATGGGCATCGACGTCAGTGACTTGATGCGTCAGATCAGGCTCGTCAAGGACGATGCGAACCCGTCGCAGCTGGTGCTTTCGCCAGCATACATCGCCATGGTGCAAGAGCACTACACAAAGCTCATCAAGCAGGCGGAGGAGTTGAAGGCCGCACGCGATGCACAGAAGCTCGTGTTCGACCCGAACAAGGGGTCGAGCGGTGAACCTTCTTGAGATTGCTGTCATTTCGATCGTCTTGATGATCTGCATCCTGGTCGGAGGAGAGACTGATGAGCGACGATAGGCTTTCGAAGATGTGGGATCAGCAGGAGGCGTTCATGCGTCTTCTGCAAGAGAAGCGCGACTTTCCAGAGTTTCCTGTTGACCTCTCTGACAAGCAAGGCCAAAGGCATTGCAAGCAGATCGCATTCGATGCAATGGAAGAGCTCTTCGAAGCAGTGCAGACGCTGAAGAACTCCAAGGCACATCGAGCCACGAACGTCAAGGAGTTTGACAGGGACCACTACGTGGAAGAGATCGTGGACGCCATCCACTACGTCATTGAGCTTGCGTTAGTCTCTGGCATCTCTGCAGAAGAGATGTACGAGGCCTACATGGCGAAAGGCGGAGTGAACGACGCACGTATCCGCAACGGGTACTGAGGTCGCATGGAGCTGTTTGCAATAGCTCTGATCTGCGTGCTCGTCGTGTTGTTTGTCTTGCACCGAGGCAAGAAGGCTCAAAGAGCTCCAGCCCGTCACGCGACGTACAGGGAGCTGGTCAGAAGCCATCGATGGAAGTTGAGCATCCCGGGCGTCAGGTCTGAGCTCGTTACAGAGATCAACATGCCCAAGTTGACGGCACACACGTCCAGGTGGGCAAACAGGTCGACGACGACTGGCAAAGCTGGCGACTTGACAAAGCTCGGAGACCTGAAGATCACGATGGTCGACGAGCTTGAACAGAAGCAGATCAAGTCGCTCATCGAGTGGATCAATTCGCCGCTTCCTCGCAAGGCAGAGATCGCGTTCTACGGTCTGGACAACACTGTGGGAGAAACGTGGACGTTGACAGTCGTTCCCCACTCGTTGGACTTCGACGAGCTGGATCACGGCTCTTCTGAGCCTTTCACGTTCATCCTCACGCTGAAGGTGAATAGCCTGAAGGTGGGAGCCCACGACGAAGGCAGCGATAGGTAACCTCATGCAAGTGAACATCAACGGCAAGAACAGCAGCCTCTCTTCTGTCGTGGTCCCTGTGGGAACTGCCTCACCAAACATCAAGAATGACTTGTGGATCGGCGACCCGCCTCCCAATCAGAGGCCATACATCGGCGACGGCGACTATCCATATACGCAGCCGTACATCCCGCCTGCTCAACCTCCTGTGTTTGAGCCTCTGTACATTCCGCAGACGATCCCAGACCTCAGCGAAATCTCGAAGTGGATCTCGGTCTCAACGACCACATCAACTCACGTTGCCAAGTGGCGCATTGCCTTCCTCAACAACGACGTGAAGCTGTCTATCGACGTCCCAGGCGTTAGGCTTGCAGACGCAAGTCTGGAGATTGAGAACGGCACGGTTAGGTTCACTGGTAAGCGCTTTGACACGGGTGCAGTCTCAACAGAGACGTATTTCATTGGACACGACTATGATCCAGAGACAGCAGACGCGGTCATCGACAGCGGCGTGCTCACGGTCATGGTCTCGAGGTTCAAGAACAAGCGCGTGCACAAAGTGACGCTAAAAGACGCTTAAGGCCTGTACGTCACGCAAACAGTGTCTATCTTGCTCCTCGTGCGGCAGAACGCCGTAGTGAAAGGAGAGACATAGACGATGTATGGCTTGACAAGGCGAGGAGACACGATGATCAACAGGAAGTCGCGGGACTTGTTTGACTTTGAAGACACGTTCTTCAATGACCTCTTCAAGGGGTTTGCAACTCCGCTCTCTCAGTGGACAGTGTCGGCGTACGGTTCGACTGCTTCCTATCACAGCGAGGCAACCGACACAGGCGCAAGGGTGACAGTGGATTTACCCGGAGTGAAGGCGGAAGACGCCTCGGTGTACGTCCAGGAAAACATCCTACACGTCGAAGGCAAGCGAGGCGACAAGCAATACAAGACGAGCTTCAACATAGACGGGTTTGACGCCTCGACAATCAAGGCGTCCCTAGCGGACGGTGTCATGACGGTGACGCTGGACAGAGAGAAGAAGGTCGACCGCCCAGACCGCACTGAGATCAAGTTCGAGGTGAAGAAGTGAGGAAGCTCCTTCCCTTGCAAGACCGCGTGCTGGTCTCGCGATCGAAGGCAGAGGAAACAACGGTCGGAGGGATTTACATCCCTCCCTCCGCACAGGAAAAGATGGTGCAAGGCGAGGTCCTTGCAATCGGATCGGGATCAAAGGGCCCGAATGGAACGGTGACGCCGCTCTCGGTCCTTCCAGGCGACGTGGTCCTCTTCGGCAAGTACGCCGGGACTGAGGTCGTCTTGGACGGCCGAGAGCTGCTCATCCTACGTGAGGACGATCTCCTAGGCGTCCTACTGCGGGAGTGAAAAGCCGCTCGTGGGTGTGGTACAGTGCTCCCACGAGGCACTCAAGTGAACTTCGACGCAGAGAAAAGGTCAATCCTACTCGTGAGACACGGGTCCCACGCGTATGGCACGAACACTTCCACGTCTGACGTGGACGAGAAGGGCGTGTGCATCGAGCCCAAGGAGTTTCACCTTGGCTTCTTGCACAACTTCGAGCAGCACGAGAGGTACGTGTCGAAGGGCGCTGACAAAGATCTCGTCATCTACTCGCTCAAGAAGTTCGCCAAGCTCGCGGCCGACTGCAACCCGAACATCATCGAGGTCCTGCACGTTGACCAGAGCGACGTGCTCCACATCGACGAGTTCGGCGAGGAGCTGCGCAGCATCAAGGACGAGTTCCTGTCCAAGAAGGCCAGGCACACGTTCTCGGGCTACGCTCACGCTCAGCTGAAGCGTATCAAGACGCACAGGGCGTGGCTCCTCGATCCGCCGAAGGCTCCGCCTTCTCGGAAGGACTTCGGCCTGAGCGAGACGATGAAGGTTTCGCAGTCTGAGCTCGGCGCGTTCGACGCCTCTGTCACTCAAGGCATGGAGATCGAGCTCCCGAGGGAAGTGCTCACGCTCTTCACTCGAGAGAAGCAGTACCAGTCGGCGAAGACGCACTACGACCAGTACATGCACTGGAAGAAGACGCGCAACCCGGCTCGGGCTGAGCTCGAGGCAAAGCATGGCTTCGACACGAAGCACGGTGCCCACCTCATCAGGCTAATGCGCATGTGCAAGGAGATCCTCGTCCTGCACAAGGTCCTCGTCAAGAGGCCTGACCGGGACGAGCTCCTGGGCATCCGCGCAGGCGAGCGCTCGTACGACGATCTGATCTCAGAGGCCGAGCGCCTCGAGGCCGAGTGCAAGGAGCTGTACGAGACCTCAACGCTTCGTCACGAGCCTGACCGTGTGAAGCTCGACGGCATCGTCATCGACATGACCGAGCGGTACCTCAGCAAGCACGGCTGAGGCTGGATCACCGAGGGCTACGTAGCTTGACCACGTTGTCGGGCAACGTGTCCTCGGGCGCTTCAGTGCCCGCCCTGGATCGCACGCCAGACGAGTGCTTCTTTTCGCTTTGGGTCAACCACTTGTCGATGGCTTCGACCGCCTCCCAAAGTTCTTCTTCGCTCATGGTCGAAAGCATCCTCTTCAACTGCATCGAGAGGTGCCTCGAGGAGAGAAGCATGCTCAGCTTCGCCTGCTTTGACGTCAACATGGGTCAAGTGTACCATGCTTCACGGCGAATTGGAACCGCATTGCATCCACGGTCGAGGTACAAACGTGCCTGATCATTGATGAATGGAAGAGGTGAAAGAATTAGCTCAACAAGTTGTATCGTTTCGGTCATGGATGACCGTATGAAGAACGACCCGTTGAAGGTCTGGCAAGGAGAGACGGTTGAGATAGTCATGACGAAAGACATGGTAGCCTTTCTGCTTTCAGCGGTGAACAACTACGGAGGCATGGGTGTCACTCGCGACAAGGTGGCAAAGGCGCTCAAAGGCGCTTTCTCCCCCGAAGAGTACGCCTTCATCAGAAAGGTGTGGGGTTACAAGCGATGACCGAGCATGTCTGTTGTCCCAAGTGTCATCACCCACTCTACCAACATCGTTTCGATCCAATTCACGAAGGCGATCCAAAATGGTGGCAATGCTGGGAGCGGGAGAGCTACGAGAACAACGACTTTTGTCGTTGTAGCCACGGAAGACCAAAGATGAAAGAAGAGAACCTGACGTTCTACGTCATCCGCAACGAAGAAGGCAAGTACTACAAGACGTACAAGAACTACTCCCGCGCTGGGTGGGTCGAGGACATTGCCTCTGCACGCATCTACGCGAAGGAGAGCATGCCTCGAGGCAAGGTCACAGTGTACTCGAACCAAAATCCCAAGGAACCAATCCCCGAGATCGTCGAGATGAAGGTGGGAGAGGTGAAGGTCATAGACCAGAAGGCCCGTGTCGCACAGGCGAAGTTGAAGAAGGCCCATGAAGTAGCCGAGCGCAAGAAGTTCGAGCGCACATGGGAGCTGAAGGCTGCTCAGGAGAGGCTGCGAGAAGCAGAACGAGAGATCGAGAGATTGAAGAGGGAACGATGAGGACGATCATGATTTTCAAGGGCTTGCCAGCATCTGGCAAGTCCACCGAGGCTGCGAAGCTCGTGAACAAGGAGCCTGGCCGCTGGGTGCGCATCAATCGCGACGACCTGCGTGGCATGGTCGTGGGACCGGGCAACAACCCGTTCGGCGGGCAATCGCGCAATGACCGCGAGGAGCTCATCAGGAGCTTCAAGAACGAGCTCACGCTCAAAGCGCTCAAGGACGGGTACGATGTCATCCTCGACGACACGCACCTCGTTCCCATGACGGTCAAGAAGATCCACCAGCTCGCTGCGTCTGTCGGCGACGTCAAGGTCATCGAGAGGGGCATCAACGCCTCGGTCGAGGAGTGCATCAAGAGGGACGCTGCTCGTGAGGGTTTCAAGAAGGTCGGCGAGAAGGTCATCACTGACATGGCTCGCGGGGCAGGCATCGACAAGGGTCGCAAGCTCTCCGACAAGGAAGCGTACTACCCGCAGCGCTGGGCGCCTGGAGCTCCCGGCGGAGACCACGTCTATGGGTACGATCCCGAGAGCAAGCTTCCGAAGGCCGTGATCTGCGACCTCGACGGGACGCTCGCTCTCATGAACGGGCGCTCTCCGTACGACGCAACGAACTGTGACAAGGACCTGCCGAACTGGCCCGTCATCGAGTGCATCAAGGCGCTATACTTGCAAGGCTACGAGATCCTGTTCACCAGCGGCCGCGAAGACAAGTACCGCGAGCCTACGATCAGGTTCATCGAGCAGTACTGCAAGGTGCAGCAGTACATTCCCGGCGATGCGTTCACACTTCCATCGACCATCAAGTACCACCTTTTCATGCGTTCTTCTGGCGACCAGCGCAAGGACAGCATCATCAAGACCGAGTTGTACGAGCAAAACATGAAAGGCAAGTTCAACGTGGTGTTTGCGTTGGACGACCGAAACCAGGTCGTGGACAACTGGCGCGAGATGGGGATCACTTGTTTTCAGGGCGCGCCCGGCAATTTTTGATGAACGCGTCGTTCTGGTTTGCGTTTTGCTTGGGCGGAGCGACGAGTGCTCTGATGGTGGTGGCAATCTCCATCCTCATCCTTGTCCTCCATCCGAGCGAGTGGAGGGAGTGACATGAACGTCTGGACTTTTGTCTCAGGGTTGGGCATCGGCATGTTCTTGTCTGGCGTGCTGATGCTTGCCCTCGCAAGCACTTCTAAGAAGGGTTGATCATGTGCGACGAGTGTGGAGCAGGCGACGGGTACCCGCACCACGATTGGTGCCCTGTCGAAAAGGTATTGAGGATCAAACGTGTGGAACGTGAGAAAGCTGACGTTGCACAAGCAACGGCGAAAGCCGTGGCCCGCATCGAGGTGATCTCTGAGGTCATCGGGTGGGTGAAAGCACGGATGAAGTACAGCACGAGGGACACCTCAGCATACCAGGACGTGCTTCACTACCTCGAGAGCATCAAGAACCGCTGAACAGCCGCTACTTACCAGCATGAGGGTGACCGTGGGCCAGCTCAAGAAGCTTGTGCGTGAGGCAAAGGTAAAGGCTTCACCCGAGTACACGGCCAAGGAGAGGGTTCGTGAGGCCCTTCAGGAGCTCGTGGCCGACCAGGTCGTCGCGGGTGCCGTGAAGGACCAGGCAACCCTCGCCAAGTACTTCTCGGACATGGACATGGCCCTCAACGCCTTGAAGCTGATCCCGCTTGAGGTCTGGTCCAAGCTCGCCAAGAAGTGAACTGTTGGCCTCACGTGCGGTAGGTTTGCCGCATGAAGAAACAGTGCAAGCATCGCTGGAAGAAAATCAAGCGGGCGGGCAGCTACAGGCAGAAATGTAGCAAGTGTGACATGGTCCGCGCTCGTCCTCATGAGCATGAGTGGGCGTTGCTTTCTCTCGACGATTGTCCTCAAGGACCAGTGGAAGAATGCAGGGTCTGCAATCAGCGTCGTGATGCTCCTGCTGAGAAGCTCCCACCCAAGATCGAGTACAAGAACCACGATTGCCATGCGTGTGGGCAGAACCACATCAACATGAACGGTGACCCAATCGATTGTATCAGGGCGCTGGTGAAACGCGTGAGCGACCTCGAGGATGGGCTTCGTAGGACGAACCTACGAACGGGTCCCATCGTCACGCGGTTCACTGTGTTGGGCTCAAAGCGATGACACCCGAAAATCGCAAGCGCATTCAGGAGGCAGTAAAGGAGGCAGGAGACTTCCTCAAGGACAAGCTTCCTCCGCACCCGGGCGATGCACCGCCTCCTCGAAACTCGTACGCTCACCTGTGGCATGCGATCAAAGAGAAGTACGGCAAGAGCTACAAGGAATGCAACGACGAGGACGTCGATGGTATCTTGCAGCTGGTGGAGTACTGTCGAGCGAACCCAAGCTGAAATGAAGTCTAGCGTAAAACAACGTGACTTTTACGGTTACGTCGATTTGACTGACGACGGGCGTCCATTTTACGTTGGCATTGGTAATCAATTACGTTTTCAGAAGAAGGCAAGAAATAGCAAACACACGTACGTTCGTAACCATTACGGCTTTCATCGTGAGTTATGGCTTCAATCAAGTGATTGGACGGTGATGTTGCGATGGGAAGTGGATACGATTGCTGAACTGAAGACATTTCATGATGAGAATGAATTAGGTTGTAACTTCACTCGTGGAGGTGATGGTTCATTAGGCTGGAAACCATCAGCAGCTACTCGAGCGAAATGGTCTGAACAACGAAGAGGTAATACGAACAGCCGAGGTCCAAGACCTAACACAAGAGGTAGAAAGCAACCGTGGGTTACGGCGGCGTTGAAAGGTCGAAAGCGTCCTGACTTGGCTGCAATTGCGTTAGGCAAAAACGCGGGCCCTACAAAAAGCGAGCAAAGTTATGAGAGAGATCAAAAAATACCCAAGAACGCAACATGTTCGTGGTTCACGATTGCAACATGGTGATTACGATCTTGAGGCAGTACAATGGAGTGAACTGCAAAGCAAACACCTTGTTGTCGAAGAAAAAATCGATGGTTCGAACACGGGCATTTCGTTCAATGACAACGGTGAATTGCTTCTTCAGTCTCGAGGACACTACTTGCGTGGGGGTCCACGCGAACAGCAATTTACGTGGTTGAAGCAGTGGGCTGCATGTCATCAAGATGCATTTCGAGCTGTTCTTGGAACACGGTACGTCATGTATGGCGAGAACATGTTCGCAAAGCACACAGTCTTCTACGATGCGCTCCCGCACTACTTCATGGAGTTTGACATCCTGGACACGCAGGAAGATGTGTTCCTGTCCACGTCAGCACGTGCGAAGCTTCTTCATGGGCTTCCGATTTGTTCTGTGAAGGTCCTGTACGAAGGACACGTGGCATCTCTCGGCGCGTTGGCTGACATGATCACCCGCTCCAACTTTATCACCAACGACAGGCCAGAGAACCTGAAGTTGGCAGCGATGAACGCAGGGGTGAAGCCTGAAGACGCATTCGCTCACACCGACATGCACTCCGAGATGGAGGGCCTGTACATCAAGTGGGAAGAGGACAGCGTCGTCAAGGGACGCTACAAGTTCGTTCGAAACTCATTCACAAACTCGATCCTCGAGCAAGAGCAGCACTGGCACGACAGGCCCATCATCCAGAACAAGTTGATGCACGGCGTGTACGACAAGATGTTCGAATGAAACGCTTCATTTTCGTCGCCGCGGCGACAGTCGCGCTTGCGTTCCTCGTGGCACCTCAGTGCACTGTCTGCGATGAAGACAGGTGGGGGTACGGGTACGGTGCCTTCGACCGTTACGACGTTCACCCGACGAGCGTCACTGCAGGCGGGATAGGGTACGATCCCTCAGGGCTGCCCATCGCTCCTGAGTTGATCGACAGGCTCACGGGCGAGGTGGAGAAGTGCCTGGCATCTGTCGAGGCAGACGCTGGCGTCGCTCGTGCCTGCATGCAGTACGCAGGCACGATCGACAGGAAGTCGTTCGTCGTCAAGATCGCAAATGATTGGGTGCTGAGCTGCGACGGCAGCCAACAGCTCTTGCCCGTCCTCGCTGGCTCTGCTGGCTGCATCGCCAAGGGGCTCACGCCCTCGGAACAATGCCCGTGCAGGTGGAGGGCAGGCATCGAGTGTCCCAACCAGATCATCACGACGCCGAGCTTCTACCTCTACAAGGATGCGCTCACGAGGTTTGTCACGGGCTGTGCAGACCCATGGGCGTATCCTTCGCTGGCCACGTGTGTATCTCCGTCTACGACGCCCTTGAGCGATGGGACAGATCCGAACAACGGCCTCTGATCGGTGTACAATCTGACCATGCCTCTCTACGCTCACGCAAGCGACATCCACCTCGATCACCTTCACTCTGAAGCAGAAGTTGTGGCGTTCGCAAAGAAGCTCGTAGCCAACTCACCCGCCGCCGTCTTGCTGACGGGTGACATCTCGATCGCAAACGGTCTGACGTACCACTTGATGGTGCTCGAGCGTGAGATCCAGCGTCCCATCTTCTTCGTCTTGGGAAATCACGACTTTTACGGTTCTACGATCGACGCAGTGCGTGAGCAGATGAAGAACCTCACTAACGGTACGCAGTTCCTGAAGTACTTGCCCATGTCTCCGTACACTTCGATCACGAAGGACACTGCCTTGGTCGGACACGACGGGTGGTACGACGCGGGCCACGGAGACGCTCAGCACTCGCGCTTCATGATGACAGACTGGTTCGCGATCGGAGACTTCGTCAAGTACTCTGGAGGCCAGAACATGGTGCAATCTGGTCGCTTGCTCGACAAGATTGGTCTCATCGGCAGAGCGAAGGTCCTCGCTCACGAGGCGACAACGCACGTCCAAGAGGGCATCAAGCAGGCTGCACGTCACCACAAGAACATCGTGGTCATGACGCACTTCCCTCCGTTCATCGAGACGCACCTGCACAGGGGCGCGCCACCTGATGCTCACTCTGCCCCGTGGTACACGAACAAGATGATGGGTCAGATGCTGACAGCGGCCGCCGCAGCATATCCGAACAACAGCTTCACAATTCTGTCTGGTCACACTCACGGTAAGGCGACGGCTCAGATCGCTCCGAACATGGTGGCTCACGTTGCAGGAGCAGAGTACGGTTCACCAGCGCTCAGCTCGATGTTCAACCTGCCGTGAAGATCGAGAAGTTCGAAGACGGGTACGCCGTCTGTGCTGATAGCACAGCACCAGGCACGATGTTGCAAGTGAGACAACTCATTGGCGACGTTCCATTGATCATTGCAGATCCACCTTATGGGAACATTGTCTCAGAAAAGTGGGACCGCGTAGACGCGACAGATGATGACTTTTGCAACTGGATGGTTGCATGGACGTCAAATTGGGCTGACAAGTGCCTGCTTCCCGGAGGTGCGTTCTACGTTTGGGGAGGAGTAGGAAAGCCGGGCTTTAGACCGTTCTTGAAGTACCTGTGTGACATTGAGCGAAGCGGTTCAAAACTTGAGCTTGCGAACCTCATCACGTGGTCGAAGAAGCGAGCATACGGTGTCCAGAACAACTACCTCTGGACACGCGAGGAATGTGCGTACTTCGTGAACGGCAACGCAAAGAAGCCGAGGACGTTTCACGTTCCGCTGCTGGACACCAAGCGTGGTTACGCAGGCTACAACAAGAAGTACCCAGCGAAGAGCGAGTTCTACCGACGCACCAACGTATGGACAGACATCAACGAGCTGTTCAGAGGAAAGGTGCACCCGACGCAGAAGGCTCAACGTGTCATCGAGGTGCCCATTGAAGTTCACACCGACCCGGGCGAATGTGTCATTGACCCATTCGCAGGAAGCGGCACCACAGCCATGGCGTGTAGGAAGCTTGGGCGAAGGTTTGTCGTCATCGAGAATGATGAAAAGATCTTCGACGGCATGGTTGAACGCTTGCGTGGCAATGTGGTAGTTTCCAGCCATGGACACGAAGATCAAGCTGAAGTCACGGACGAAGGGTATGACGACGATGCATCAGGCGATTGAGCAATACAACGCCGAGCACAACCACGAAGACGAAGGCAAAGAACGCATCGATCCTGCAAGGCTCGAGGCAGGCATCGAGCGTTATCGCAAGCTGATGCAGAACGCAGAGCAGCGCAAGGTTCGAACTGAAGGCCTGATGCGAAGGAAGTCCGCCAAGAAGTGGGACGTCGACAAGAAGCAGCAGATGGTGCGCAGGTTGGTGACCGCGAACAAGGAGATCGAGCAGGCTGTTAAAGCGATCGAGGGGCTCCACGAGCGCCTCGAGGCGTTGAAGACGCAGAAGAAGGCCTGATGCTCGGCACCGTCATCCACGCTGAGGCGCTGGATGCCATGCGTAACATGGCCGATGGGTCGTTCGACATGGTGTACTCTGACCCTCCCTTCGGGACGGGCCAAGAGCGGGTGATGCTCCGCAAGCGCGAAGGCAAGGTCATCTCAAAGATCTCGTACAACGACAGGTACGAGGACTACTTGGCTTTCCTCAGACCTCACCTCGAAGAGATGCACCGTGTCCTCAAGGCGACTGGTACGCTCTACCTTCACCTGGATTGCAGGTGGTCGCACTATGCCAAGGTGATGTTGGACGAGGTGTTCGGCCCCGAGTGCTTTCTCAATGAGGTGATCTGGGCGTACGACTACGGAGGCCGAGGCAAGAGGTGCTGGCCGCAGAAACACGACAACGTCTTGGTCTACGTGAAGACACCGGGAGAGCACGTATTTGAGTGGGACGCGATCGACCGCATCCCGTACATGGCACCCGGCCTACAGAAAGACCCAGCCAGGGCGGCAAGCGGAAAGGTCCCGACAGACGTCTGGTGGATGTCTATCGTGGGGACGCAGTCGAAGGAGCGAAACGGCTACCCGACGCAGAAGCCCGTCAAGCTCATCGAGCGAGCCATCCTCGCCAGCTGCCCGCAAGGCGGCACAGTGTTGGACCCGTTCGCAGGAAGCGGGACGACAGGACAGGCTGCCCTCAACCTCTCGAGGCCGTTTACGCTGGTGGATCTCAGCCCGTGGGCCATCGAGGTGATGCAGGAGAGGTTCAAGGACGTTCCTCTCGTGTGGCGTTAGGTTGAACACGAGCTCCGTGCGTCACAATACCTAATCGGTGGCTGCAGTTCGTCGATTGGATGCATTTTGGGCGGGCGTCATTGCCCTGTTCTCGTCCTTGGGATGCGGATCGCAGCGCGACCTCGTCAACAGGCCTAACCTTCCTCACGGATCGTGGCAACCGACCATCGACGTCCGCGTGTACGTCACAGACGACTTCACGACGAAGGAACACGCTAACATCGTCAACGGCGTCATGATGTGGGAGCGGGCGACCGCAGGAATGGTCACTTGGACGGCACACGTCATCGGAAAAGACGAGCTACCAAACGAGCTTCCTCAGCTGCAGCTGGACGGGTCTCAAAAGCTCGTCGTCGTATTTCACAAAGGTCACTCGTCTGACGATTGGGTCAAGCACTGGGACGCCAACAGCAAGACCGGGTCGAAGCTGCTTGGCATGTGCTTCGGGGACTTCATGACAGAGCGCACGGGCGTGTGGCTCGTCATGGACAGGCTCAAGAGCGACTTCTCTCAGGTCTGGACCGCCGCCCACGAGTTTGGCCATGCGTTGGGTCTAAAGCACGTCGCAGACAAGTCATCGATGATGAGCGAGTTCTACAACTGGACCGTGAAGGGACAGACCTTGCACGACATGCATGAGTTTTGCACTGTGTGGGGCTGCGACGACGAGGCCAAAGAGGCCGAAAAGTGAAGGGTATTTAGTGCCATGTACGTGAGCCCAAAGCGATTGCGCAGGGGATCGAAGGTGGCCATCGTTGCCCCTGCGTCTCCCTTTCGTTCAGACGAGATGCTTGAGAGCCTTGATGTGATCCGCGAGATCGGCCTCGTGCCCGTGCTCGGAGACAACGTCAGGAACGTCAAGTCCGACAGGGTGCACGCAGCATCTGTCATCGAGCGAGTTGACGAGCTCATGTGGGCGTTCAGCGACCCCACCATCGACGCTGTCATCGCGGCCACGGGAGGCTTCGGCTCCGCAGGCACGCTTCCGTACCTCGACTTCGACGTCATTCAGCGCAGCAGGAAGGCACTCCTTGGGATGTCTGACATCAGTGCCCTGAACAACGGCATCCTCGCCAAAGCCAGGCTCATCACCATCAACGGCCAATCGCCCAACATTCGCGTTGACGAAGGAGTAGAAGCGAGAGACGCAGACGCTGAGTCGTTCAAGATGACGCTCGAGCTGATGATGTCGGATCATGAGTGGGGAGAGCACCCGTTCAAGATCAACCAGCACCTTCCGAGGACGATCATCCCGGGAGCTGCCTCCGGGCACGTGATCGGATGCAACGCTGAGACCTTCACCAACCTGTTCGGCACGCCGTTCCTCCCAGACCCAAACGGAGCGATCCTCTTCGTGGAGGACGTACACAAGGAAGGCGAGTCGATGGCACGCATCTTCTTGCACATGGAAATGGTGGGCATCCTGGACGCTGCGGCTGGTGTGGTGATCGGCGAGTTTTCCGACGTCCCAAACAAGACAGACGCCAAAGTTCCCGACATGGACGACGTCCTCAGGGAGTACTTCGGTCACCTCGACTGCCCAGTCACATACGGCTACTCGTTCAGCCACGGAGACTGGACGATCCCGGTCCCCGTGGGGGCTCAGTGTGAGATGGACGCTACCTCAGGACGAGTGGCGTTTAGGTTCAGGATGGCGTGAGCGCTGTGCTGACCTGGAAGGACATCCTGCCAGGAGACATGCTTCGCTGGCAGCGAGACGAGCAGTTTCACATGCTCGTCTATCGCAATGCTGACTTCACCAAGTCTGTGTGGTGGAGCATCGAGGACAACACTCTGTTCCACGATGACAGGCCTCACGATCCCGATCTGGCCGTGGCGGGAAGCATCACAGTCATCGGGAAGCAGGACGCGTGGTACTGATGGAGGAAACCTCAACCCACCCGCTCGAGTTCACTCCCGAGGCACGTGAGGCCCTCGAGCGGAGGCTCGCGGCCCGGGGCACCCCTCACGCGTACGTCAGGTTCGGGGTCAAGGGCGGGGGATGCACGGGTTACTCGTATGTGATCGAGTACGAAGATGAACCACGTCTGGAGCGCTCGGTGACATGGTTAGAGGGCACGGCGAACGTCATCGTGGACAACAAGAGCGCGGAGCTATTTAGGGGCACCAAGGTGACCTACGCGAAGACCCTCATGCGTGAGGGCTTCGACTTCGAGAACCCAAACGAGCTTTCCAGGTGCTCGTGCGGAAAATCGTTCGCTGTTAAACAGTGAAACGTGGGCGAGCTTGGTGATAGAATGAACCTACAGGGGAAAGGAAAGGCCCCATCATGACCCGCGCACTACTTCTCAACGCAGACTGGAGCCCACTACATTTCATCAGCGACGTCAAGGCCGTGATCCTTGTCTACAAGGGTCGCGCCGAAGTGATCTCGTGCTCGGGCGACGGGCAGCTGTCGCTCTGGGACACGGACTTCACGTCCGCAGGCCCAGTCTTGGGCCAGGATCCTGTCAGGCATGAGGTCCCTGCGACGCTTCGCCTGCTCAACCAGGTGAAGAAGAAGTGGAAGGCCCCGCGCTTTCGCAAGAAGGTGCTCTTCAACCGCGACGATTGGAGCTGCCAGTACTGCGGCAAGCAGCTTAGCTGGGATTCTGTGACGATCGACCACGTCATGCCCTCCTCGAGGGGTGGACAGACGACGTGGCTGAATTGCGTCACGGCCTGCAAGCAGTGCAACAAGCACAAGGCAAACAAGACGCCAGAAGAGGCTGAGATGAGGCTCCGCAAGACTCCTGCTGTTCCGAACTCGCTACACTTCTGGGACGCGATGAGGTCCAACGTCAGCCACCCTGACTGGGACATGTTCATCACCAAATGATGGGTGGGCCACCTTGCTCCTGTAAGGTGGCCTACTTACATCTATGAAGACCACAGTCGGACGCCTTCGTACGCTGATCCACGAGGCCTTCAAGGACTGCTGGGGCGGTTCACGGCCAGAAGAAACGTACGACCAGACGTTGGACGAAGACGAGGCCTACAAGAAGAATTCTGTGCTCGTCCCTGATGACATCAAGAAGTCAATCAACAGCTGGATGGGCCAGATGGGCCTCACGCGCCCGCGGAAGCGCTCCCGAAGGACCTGAGCCTCCTACTTAGGTCCCAGGAGACTGGGATGCGACTCAAGCTTGATGCGCTTCAACGTGTGGTTAAGAGGACGATGACCGAGGAAAAGGACCTGGACGTCCTCCGTGAAGAGGTCAAGCGTGTTCTCGGTTCTAAGGTGCTCACGGACGTCAAGCTCACCGAGATGGTGAAGTCGGCGAACGCGTACATGGACATCATGGAACGTGTTGGCAAGATCAATCGCTTGGACTTCAAGGCAAACGTGGTCGGTCGCTACATGGACCACAACGACCCCGAGGTGCGCCGCTTCGCAGCCCGTGTCGTTCCAGAGAAGTTCCTCGGCAAGATGATCACCGACCGCGCAACGTCGGTTCGAGCAGTCGTGGCCGCGCGCGCTCCTAAAGAGACCGTGAAAGAGATGATGAAGAACTTCCCGACAGACGACCAGCTCAGGGTCATCTTCAGGAAGCGTTTCTTGAGCGAGTCGGGCATCAAGCAGCCGACCGTCGTCAAGGAACCGTTCGACATGTACGGTGAGGAGCGCCTCGGTGACTCCGTGAAGCAGCCGAAGGGCCCAGAGCTCAGCGAGCAGTGGTACAAGGACAAGGCCTTCAAGCTGATGCAGGACTACGGCACGAACATCGAGTACTCGTGGGAAGAGCAGGCCTGCAGGGCCTTCGCCCAACACTCGAAGATGACCTCAGGCGTTGAGATCGACGAGGCCAAGCTGCTCAAAGCAGTCAAGGATCTGATCGAAGAGCGCGAAGACCGTGCCTTGGAACGCGATGCACTCAAGGAGACGCTCGAGTGGCTGAACGGCCAGCAAGAGGCAGAGCGCATGAACGAGTCTGTGATGCCAGTCATCGACGAGGCAGTGTCTCCGATTGAGGAGCTTCTCGAGGCAGACCTCGGTTCAGAGATCTTCATCGACCGCGTCAACGAGATGTTCAAGGTCCGCGAGTCAACGCTGCCGAAGGGCATCAAGAAGTACCGCCTCGGCGAGGGAACGTCCGTGGAAGTGAACGTGCCTGTCGTAGGCATGATGCCCGAGGGTGCAGACAGCGCCAAGTGCGAGAAGGCGCTCGACAAGTACTGCGAAAGCTGGACAAAGCGCCAGGCTCTCAACGGCGAGCCTCTCAAGCTCGAGTGGTCGTACAACCCGACGCAGGTCGGCAAGGTGTGTTTCTCTGTCATCCTGAGGTAAGAACATGGGCAACCCGGTGAACGTTGTGATGCCCGACCACGCAAGTGGCATCGCGATGGACGACATGAATGCAAAGTGGAGCGCAGTGCAGTACCCGCAGCTCTCGCTTGTCCTAGTTCACCTCAGGTACGTCTCAATGCTTCACCAGTTCCATCGCTGGACGGCAAAAGGCGATCCGTTCTACGGAGACCACAAGCTCTTTGAGCAACTCTATGAGGCCACGCTTGGCGAGGTGGACAAGGTGGCAGAGAAAGCTGTCGGCCTGGGCTCTGCGGCGAACGTTGATCTGAACACTCAGTTGACGCAGATCGCAAAGGTGGCGGCAAGTCACGGTGCCACGAGCACCATCCCTCAGCAGGATGAGTTGGCGAGGAAGTCGCTAGTCGCTGAGATGACGTTGCTGAAGTGCATCACAGCCATGATCTTCGACATGCGTGAGAAGCACGTGATGACCCAGGGCGTGGAGAACATGTTGCAGGGCATCTGCGACACCCATGAAGGCCACGTCTACCTGCTCAAGCAGCGCTGCGCTGAGTGATCAGCGAGAAGGCGGCGTGCTGAGGCCGCGTTCTACGACGTTGCCTTCTTTGTCGACGATGAGACCTGCCTTGTGCAGGACGTCTCGCACTGCGTACTCTGTCGTCTGAAGCCAGCTAGCGAGTTCAGGCAAAGTGACTTTGCCGGGCGTGAGGCCCTTGATGTCGCCCTTGCGCTTGTTGCGCATCGAGTTCATGAACAGGTCCTCCCACACGGTGAGAACCTCCTGAGCGGTGACAGGACGTGCACCCATCTGCTCCTTGATCAGGCTGCGGATCTTAGAGAGCTGGAGCTTCACTTGCGACCCTTGTTGTAGGAGGACCAAGCAACAGCCCATGGATTTTCCACGTCTGTCTTTTTCAACGCCTTGACTTGCTTCTCACGGCCGGGAGGAGCGACCTCATCAACATCGTCTCCCTTGAGGGAGGCTCCGACCTTCTTGTTTACCTCGCCAGATGCAGCCAGTGCACCCTTGGCGACAGCAGGGACGCCCGGGACCTTGCTCAATGTGTCGGCGACTTTGCCAGTGTTTCCGATCACGGTGCCTGCGAACTTCTTTGCCTTGCCGACGACCCCTTGGTCGTCGTCCTCGTCGAGGCCCTTCTCAAAGTCTCCCTTGTTGCCGCCCCTCTTGTCCTTGAGGGGCCCAGCCTCGTCCATGCCTTTGGCACCGTAGCTGTCGTCATGGTCAAACCAGACGCTTCCGCACTCGATGCACTTCACCATGTCGTCAAGCAGTTTGACGATGTCAGTGCTTCCGCACTCGCACGAGCGGCTGCCACCTTCCATCGGTTCGTCCCACTCTGATCCTGGGCCTCCAGCGCGTTGACGACCACGGATCTCGTCCATCTCGTCTTCTTCGTCGAGACCTTTTTCAGGACCGCCCTTGTAGCCTCCACGCTTGTCTTTGAGCGGTCCAGCCTCGTCCATGTCCTCTTCGTCCATCGGAACCTTGCCGACGCCCTTGGTGCCCTTCGGCTTGTTTACCAACGGTCCGCCTTCGTCGGTCTTCCTGCGCTTCGGCGTGTGCTTGCCAAGCGTACCAGGTTGAATGATGCTGTTGCGAGGCTCGAAGCTCATCCCCAAGTCCTCAGGCTCCATGACGTCTTCTGTGTTGCGCCTGTCTGGGAGGCCCGTCATGCGGTCAGCGATGCCTAGCTTCATTTCACGCACTGGGACAGAGTGACGCCAGTGGAAGTTCCTGTCCTCTACGTCGTCATCGAACCGACCCTCTTGGTCACGGCACTTGTCGCAAATGACACGGCCTTGACCATCGGGCTCAGCCTCGTCACCCTTCAGCGGCGCTTGGCACCAGTCATTGTCGCACGTCACTGGGTAGCGTCCGTCGGCCTCGTCCATTCCGCTCCAATCGACGCTGGCGCTCTTCTTGGGCATTGCGTGGGGCGTGTAGTTCGGGTTGATCTGCCTCTTCTTCTTTTCCTCACGTGACGGATGGCCCATCGTCATCAAGTTGACTGGCGGCTCGCCGCGGTGCTCGCGGACGAACGCGCCTGCATCGGGCTCATCGTGAGCCAGTCGGAAAGTTGCGTCTCGACGTCCGCGGACAGGCGCGGGCTCGCCTTCAGCATGCGACGGCAGAGGCATCTGCCAGCGGTTCCAGCTGTGGGTGTCAAGGTCTGCAGGCATTGCGCCCAGCTTCTTCTCGACGTACTCTTTCGCCTGCTCTTCGGTGTCGAAGGTCTTCAAGGGACGCCATGCACCGTCGGTGTCTCCCCACTCGCCTTGAACCTGCAGTTGAACGCGTCCGCTGTGCTTGCGGTGTTCTCCGTCCTCGTCCATGCTAGGGGCCATGGCTCCGCATTTCTCGCACACCGACTCGCTCATCGTGAGTATCGAATTGCACGACTCGCAGAACTCTGCGCCGAAGCCCCTATTGCCCATGTCCTTCGCCTTGCCGCGACCATTGCGCTCGTCTGCGACGCCCTCGCCGTCGCTGGTCACCTTGCCGATGGGCTCTCCGAACCTCTCGAGGATCGTTTCGTAGACGCGGGTCAGGTCCTTGGAGCTTTTCATGCCCGTAAGTATCATTGAAACAGCCCACGGTGTGATGTGTAAGGTGATTGCGGACGGGTCATAAGGAGAGCTGCATGAAGAAGGTCGTGTTCATCACTGGGGTCGCGGGGTTCCTCGGTAGCCATCTGGCGAGGCACCACCTCCAACAAGGTGACGAGGTCTGGGGCGTGGACAACTTCTCGTCTTCGAAGGAAGACAGCGATCACCTCCGAGTGCTTCAGGACCACGGCAACTTCAACTTCAAGAGGGGAGACATCTGCGAGATCAACTCGTGGAGGTCATACACGAAGTACGACGTCATCTACAACTTCGCATGTCCAGCGAGCCCGCCTGTGTACCAGAAGATCCCTGTCGAGACCATGATGACGTGTACCCTCGGCACGAAGAACGTCCTTGATCTGGCGCGCAAGCACGAGGCCATCCTGGTCCACGCATCCACCTCAGAGATCTACGGCGATCCCATCACCTCACCACAGCGCGAGGATGACAAGGGAAACGTGAACTCGTACGGCCCGAGGGCGTGTTACGACGAGGGGAAGCGTGCAGCCGAGGCCTTGTGCTACGACTACAAGAACACGTTTGGCGTCGATGCGAGGATGGTCAGAATTTTTAATACTTTTGGTCCTCACATGGATCCGTTTGACGGTCGAGTTGTAAGCAACTTCATCAGACAAGCGCTACGAAATGAACCGTTCACGATTTACGGTCATGGTCAACAAACGCGAAGTTTTTGTTACGTAGATGATCTGATTCGTGGCATTGCTGCGTTGGGTGCTTTGGAAAAAAATCCAAATACACCCATCAATTTGGGAAATCCCGAGGAATTCACGATTGATGGGTTAGCAGCGATGATCGCTGGTAAGCTGGACAACGCAAAAGATCGCCCACAAGGTAGGTGTGACTACCACAAAATGCCGACAGACGATCCAAGACAACGAAAGCCTGACATTACGTTGGCCCGTAATTTGCTCAAGTGGGAACCCCGAGTTCAATTGTCAGAAGGTCTTGACAAGACTATCGAGTACTTCAAGCGAGTGTTGTGACATACAGAATTTACTGCCATCTGAATACGTTTACGCGCAAAAGCTACGTTGGGTACACAAAGCTAACGTTGCTGCAACGTTGGGAAGTGCATCTCAAGCTAATGCGTCGAGGTTCGAACTTATTGTTCCACAACTCAATCAGAAAACACGGTGAAAGTTGTTGGCAACATGAGGTCATTTGTGATCACGTCAATACGCTACAGGAGGCCAAGCTTCTTGAAAAACACTTCATTGAAGTGTTGAACACGTATGGCGTGCATGGGTACAACATGACGTTGGGTGGTGATGGCTGTCCACCCGGAAGTCAAAAAGGCCGAGTGTTCAGTATTGAACACCGTGAGAAATTGCGTCTGGCAAAGTTGGGGAAGAAAACAGGTAGAAAAATCCCACCAGAGATGGCTGCAGCACGTCGAGCAATGAAGGGTACAGACGGGCCTCGTATTGCCGCAAAGTTAAGCTGGCAGCGTAGACGTGAAAGGATGAAGCAGTGAGAAACGACGCAGAAAACATCGGTCTGATCAAACAGCTCATATCGTTGGCAAGGGCGCTCATCGAGCTCAAAGACCCTGACGTACGTCTTCGCCCTGGCACCCTTCAGGAATACCCGGGCTTCATGTATGTGGGTTCGTACGATTACGATGACGACGAGGCTTACTACGTCAACGAAAAGACTGGCCAGCTTCTGCGCAGCACTTGGAGCATCTCTGGTCACAACGGCGATCCATACGCGTATCGGTTCGAAATCCTTGATGCCGAAGGCGCTGACATCGTGCTTCGGAACATGTGCACAGCCTTCATCAATCGTGGCATGGCGATAGAAAGAAGGCTCAAGGAAGAGGAGCTTCGCAAGAAGGAAACTGACGAGCTACGTGATCGCTTTCTTTCGCGGGTCAAGGAATGAGATGAAGTGTCAGGAATGCAAGCAAGAAATGACGTTCGATCGTGACTACCACGCTATACCAGGATCTCCTGACTGGGACACGTGCTTCAGGCACTTTCTCTGCGAGAGGTGTGACGTTTCGGCACTGGAGAACCTGCCGTGCACGAAGTCGTGCAAGCGAGGGCGTGGCGCATGAAGAAAAAGAAGGACAAGCCGCTTCGCTTCAAGGCTGGTGACCTCGTACACGTCCATGTGCCACACACGTGGCGGGATGAGGACGATCCGAACCATCCTGCCGCGGTGTTGGGCCAACTTGGCAACTACCAGTACGGGTACGAGTTCAGCCTACTTCAAGGCACTGCGATCGTTGTGAAGACAGTCATGCGTGAAGGCAATGAGTTCCTCTACGTCCTTCCCAACAACGCTCCGATGGGATGGTTGAAGGCCTCGTGCTGTGTAAGGCACGTCGGCGACAGTGGTAAGGACATCTTACATGAGGTACAACACGTGAAGCTCATCAAGAACATGCGTGAGGATTGGGGTGGCGAAGATTGGTTCGGATTCGGCCTGATCACTACGCTCTTCGTCGGCATCACCATCGGTTTGTCGTGTCTCATCGCCGCGGCCCGAGCCGATGCGAAGGTCGACCACTGCTACACCACGTACATGTCGCCTCAGGTCACGATCCCGGCCCTCGAAGGGCAAGGTAGGTACATCGTCTATGGTCACCGCAGCTGGCGCAGCGATGTGACGCTCGGCACTGCAGTCACGGGTGCAGAGGCGAACGAGCTGATGAAGAACGTCTGCCCGGTGAAGTGATGAGCGGTTCGATAGCAACCGCACAAGGGAGTGCCATGGCAATTCCAGGAGACGGAAAAAAGAGCGGCGGTCCGTACCGCGAGAATGCACAAGAGCCTGTGCTCCCGTGGTACGAACGAGGAAATCAACCGACGCCCGAAGAGCGCGCGGCGTGGGTGCAGATGTACTGCGCAGCTCGAGTGAACTGCAACTCACATGAGCCCTGTGCCCTCTTTGCTGACGCTGGAATGGAAGAGTACATCAAGCGGTTTGGACGCATATGAAGAGGTTGTCATTTGCCCTTTTGCTCGTCGGCTGCGTTCATCCGCAGGTCGTCGAGCTTCCGCAGCAACTTCCGACAGAACAACGTCGTGAACACGTTGCGATTGGGCAAGACCGCCCGCTGGCCTCAGACGAGGCCGACAGCATGATCAAGCAGATCCACGCAGACGAGCGGTGGCACAACCTTGCCGAAGTAATCAACAAAATCGAGAACTGGTCGACTGGGGATCTCGCCAGGATGCTCAACTACACGCTGTGGGCCTCCATCGTGAGGATGCAACACGCCAAGACGCAGGAAGAGTTCGCTCGCTTTCGCCACGTGTTCGACGCTGCAGAGACGCTCGTCATGGAGTGGGAGCGAACAGTGAAAGAGTTTCGTGAACGAAGCACTGACGTGCAAGGTGGACTAGGAGTTGAACCGTGAGCAGGAAGAACCCGCAGGTCGAACACCTGGAGTGGGAGGTCAAGGTCCTCCGTGAACAGATCGAACGCATGCACGCAGACCCTGGCGATTTGCCAGTCACGGGTTGCGGAGACAGCGGTTGCATCGTGTCTCGCCCGACGGGCCAGCACACGAACGGCGGGTGCAGGTGCAACGAGGTGACCATGCGCCCGCGTGATGATGTACTGGAAGCGAAGGTCACAGTTCCTTCAAGAGAGCATCGTCGAGCTGAAGGAAAGACTTCAGGCTGAGGGTGCATTGCAAGGACACGATGAACCGTGCAAGATGTGCGGCGAGCGCTGCAACTCTCTGGCTGGTGATCCTGCCAAGTGGCCCGTGTATCTCGGAAACGACCTGCGCCACACTCACGTTGGGTGCGTCCTGAAGAAGCTCAAGGAGATGGAATGAGCACTCCTCATTGTAGCAAGTGTTCAAAGGCGATAGAGCCGTTGCCCACTCGGCCCGCGACAGACGACTTGTCGATCTGCCTTCAAGACTACATGTGCAATCGTTGCAAGCACATGTTCATCGAGATCGCAAAGTGCAACGGAACCTGCGCCAAACAAGCCAAGAAGAAGAAACGATGATCACCCACGTCGCAATCAGGTTCAGGAACAAGGTCTACTCGCTCCCGGCGCCCAACAGGCACCACGACGTCATCCGCATGATCGTGGAGACGGAGGGCGTTGACCGCGTGGACAGCAACGGGAACGACGACCCCGACAACTGGCAAGGCTTCCTCGACGAGAACGGCACCTACTACAACCGCAAGCAGGCGCTCATACATGCGATGGTCAACAACCAGGTGAAAGAGCCCGACATGATCAGGTGCGGCATGCTGTTCTCTGAGGACGTGTGGTGAAGCCATGAAGAAGGTCGCAAAGACGCCGTGGGCGAGGCAGGAAGAGCAAGAGCAAGAGCTTGAGCAGATGAAGCAGGCGTTCAAGGACGGCATGCTCAAGGATTTCCTCAACGGTCCTGACCCTCGGACGATGTCGGTGAACAGCGTCGGTACGTGTCCATTCTGCAAGCACCACGGCGCAGGTCCGGGCCATGCCTGCCGGGTGTGGGATGAACACAACAAAACGAAGCGATGATGTCTCGTTCGCACAAGAACGTGCCAAACAACATCGTGCCCGGGGACTACGTCTCCACGAAGTTTTTCTTCTCTGGTGACAGAGAAAGGTTCGGCCTGGTCGTGTACACGTACGCTTGGGTCAACTCCGCGCACCAAGTCGTCCTGCCTCAGGCTGGTGTGTTGTGGTCTGACGGCGGAGTTAGCGACCTGTGGTTTGAACACATGAAGGTGACTTTGAGGAAAGTGGCATGAACCCGTACCGCGAGGCACCCTTGTACACCTTCACCGACGACATCGTCCAGACCATTGAGTGCGACGTCGTGTTCGAGCACAGCATGTGGGTGTACCCAACGCCGCAGGCTCCTTTGATCATCAACGGCGTGACCTTCGTGGCCCCGACGATGATCGGTGCTGGGACGAGGTTCCCGAAGAGGAGGGGATAATGAAATCTGGTACGCGAGTTGTTTTGACGCCTGAACAACGAGACTTTGTTGAAGAAACAGCGTCATGGTTGAAGAACGATGTCAATCCAAACGGGCGGTCGGACGCGGAAGCCGACCAAGATGCATGGTGTGGTGCATTCGTAGAAGCATGTGACACCGTGAATGGCGGTGAATATGAGCGTTGGCAAGCTCATCGAATTGCCATGCGCGGTAAGCGAGATGATGGTGGGATCGACACAGTTGATGGGGTCGATGTCAAAGGAACACGGGAAGGAAACGACTTTTTCATCGTGAATAACGCTCGAGCTGAGAACTATCGTGGGTGGGTCGTGCACGTTCGACCACTTGGACGTAGTTATGGCGAGTATGTTGGTCGTTGGACGAAAGACATGATCAAGGAGATCACGCTGCGAGACGGTACGAAGGCACAAGGTATAGCCATCGTAGACGTCATCAAGGAGTGATAGTGGATGTGTACTACGAGACAACATGTACGACTTCACCAACGTGCCAAGGGACGTGTTGCCGGGTGACTACGTCTATGTACGGGCATTTGAGTTGTACGGTCTCGTCTTGAGCACGTACGTCTTCGTTTCGTCTGAATGCAACAGGTACCCGCAGGCATGGGTGTTGTGGCGGGACGGCCAGCAAAGCGGCATGCACATGGGTCACTTTCAAGTCGTGTCAAGGTGCTGTCCCGGGCCCACGGAACCGTCTCGTGATCGCCCGTGCACTGCACCGGTGGGTATCCAAGGCAATGCTCGATGAAGGCTCGAGGGCCTCACGAAGTGTTCGCATGAGACTGTGTAAGTCCGAAGACGGATGGGGTAGAGTGAGGACATGAAAAAGCTGATTGCATTGACGATCTTAAGCGTAATGTTGCTTAACTGCTCATTCGTTACGACGTTGCCCGTACCACAATCAACCGTTCGTGAAAATCATCATCACAAAGCGCGCTGCACATACTCATATGGGGCTCCCGCCGTCGATACGGTTTTCGCTGGCTTGTTTGGGGCGGGAGGAGCGATTCCAATGATCGATGCGCTCGTTCGACCGGGCAATGGAAACCTTCCACCCATCGAAGAGGGGGTCGCAATCGCGTCCTTCGTCATGACAGCGGTGTTCGGAATTTCTGCGATCTACGGTTTCCGCGCCTCAAACGAGTGCCGTCGGTACATGAGCGAGGACTGAACACAGTCGAGGTGTACGTCGTGTTTTGATTGAGTATGATGGCTTCTGAAGGAGCACATCATGTCCTTCAAAGTACAGCAAGTCACAGTCATCGACCTCCGCACGGGGGAGGCACTCGGAAATCCTTGGATGGTGAAGAGCGAAGAGCTCTGGAGCCGCAGCGACGAGGAGCTTCGACAGAGCATCCGCAAGGCGGGCTCGAGGAAGAGCGGGAACAATCGCGACATTCGGCTCAAGGCTGATCGGATCGGTTTCGAGAACGTGGGATTCCGTAGGGAGTGGGCGAAGTGAGTGAGAATACGTCAAGAGCGTTTCGTTGGGGAGTTTGGTGTAAAAAAGCAGAAGCATGGTGCAACTCTGTACCAGTGCGCGCTAGCGTCGGTGTCTTAAGCACTGCGGCTGCTGCTTACACGTCACGAATCGTGTGGCTGCTTTGGTTTGCAGCGTTACCGCTTAGCGAATTGATGTTCAAAGCGTTCTTTGGATCGCTGACAAGTTGGGGAGCTGCAAATCTTGATGGCATCACCCCCAACACAAGAGAGTGGTTTGCACGGCACAAATACTTGTTGCCACCATTATCAACGTTATTGATCATCATCGTAGTCATTTGCTGATGGTTGAGCCAACATCTTCGTTGGGTGTGATGGGCGGCCCAAATTACCGAACTCCTCGTGCAGCTATACAACGTGAGCTTGATGGTTTACGTGGTGAGATTACGACGTGGTTTATTGACGAGCGACTGACATCAGATCAGATGCTTGAAAAACTCATTGAGTACGGGCTTAAGCTTACACACGGACAATTGCATGTTGCAATCAAACGATTCTCTTTGCTGAGACCACCCAAACGTCGTCCCAAAGGTATCAAGAACGTTTATCCAGACAGAATTTGCGCACATTGCAAAGAATCATACACACCAAATAGCAGTGGGCAGATGTACTGTCGAAATTGCGCGCCAGCTAATGATGGAATGTGGTGGCGTCGTATCAGAAATTTTGGGATTGGAAAACGAGAGTTCGATGTGATGTTTGCCAAGCAAGAGGGAAAGTGTGGCATATGTCGCGAACCTTTAGATCTTGAACCATCGAACAAATCACAAACACGAACAGTCATTGATCACGATCATGTAACTGGAAAAGTGCGGTCATTGACGCACCACTGGTACAACATCAGGCTTGTAGAGAGTATCGAATACCACGAAAGGTGCGCAGAGTACCTTCGCTCACACGGTGCACATGAAACCCACAAAGTTCGTCGGCCTTCATAGTCACACAGGATTTTCGCCCTATGATGGACTTGGGTACCCGGATGACCACGCACGCTGGTGCATCGAAAACGGACTCGATGGGATGTGCATCAGTGAGCACGGGAACGCTAACAGTCACGCGCATTCTTACCTCTGGGCAGAGAAATACAATAAGGAGCACGCTGACAAGCCATTCAAAATGATCACTGGCGTCGAAGCGTACTTTCACCCCGATCTCTCTCAATGGTCGCGTGACAAAGAGGCAGCTGAACAAGCTGCGTTGGACAAGAAGGCCGCATCGAAGCTCATTGCGAAGCAAGAAGAGCTTCAGACGAAGCTCATCGTAAATTCAGACGCTAATGATGAACCGCAGGACATTGAAATGTCCAATGCGCTCACGGTCGAAAATGAAGACGAAAGCAAGAGCACCAAGTTCTTCAACCCGGTGAACAGGCGCCACCACCTCGTCCTCCTCCCGCGCAACCAGCGTGGCCAACAGAAGATCTTTCACCTCATCTCGCAAAGCTATCTCAAGGGCTTTTATCGTTTTCCGCGCATGGACCGTGCCATGCTCAAGGAGGCGAATAAGGACGGAGACATCATCGCAACTTCTGCGTGCATCGCAGGTATGCCCGCATGGAGCGTGTTTCAGGAGCTCCAAAAGATCAAGTTCGATGACCTGTCCGAGAAGCTTCTGGACGACAAGGCATTGCTCGAACGTTGCATCACGGGCGTCGGCAACGCGTTCGACATGATGACCGACGTCTTCGGCAAAGGGTATCACCTCGAGCTCCAGTTCAATCGCTTGCCAGCACAAAACTTGGTGAACCGCGCGATCATCGAGTTTGCACGTCGCAATGGTGTGACAGACCAGCTCGTCGTCACCTGCGACAGCCACTACGCTCGTCCTGAGTTGTGGAAGGAACGTGAGCTCTACAAGAAGCTCGGCTACCTCAACTACACTGCATATTCGCCTGACAGCCTGCCCAAGTCGAAGGACGACCTGAAGTGCGAGCTCTATCCGAAGAACGCTCAGCAGGTGTGGGAGGAGTACCAGAAGTCGAAGGAGGGCACGAACTTCTACGACGACCAGCTGGTGTGCGATGCCATCGAGCGAACGCACGACATTGCTCACAAGGTCATCGGCGAGCTCCCGGCAGACAGGACGCCGAAGTTTCCCACGAAGAGGCTCATCCCCGAAGGTTCAACCTCGTTCGAGCACCTGTTGAACCTGTGTCGGGAAGGCATGAAGAAGCGCGGCCTCGCTGACAAGCCCGAGTACATCGCTCGCCTCAAGGAAGAGCTCGGCGTCATCAAGGTGATGAAGAATGCCGACTACTTCGTCTCGTATCAAAAGATCATGGAACTGGCACGGAAGGTGTGCCTCGTCGGACCCGCTCGTGGTTCAGGCGGAGGCTCGCTCGTAGCCTATGTGCTCTACATCACCGACCTCGACCCTCTGCACTGGGACCTGCCGTTCGCAAGGTTCTTGAGCGTGTACCGCAAGGGAGCGCCCGACATCGACACCGACCTCGCAGACAGAGACAAGGTGTTGGAGCAGCTCAGGAACTTCTTCGGCTTCGAGAACGTCGTTCCCATCAGCAACTACAACACATTCAAGCTCAAGACGCTGGTGAAGGACATCGGCAAGTTCTACGGGCTCCCGTTCGAGGAGACCAACGCCGCCACGCGAAGCGTGGATCACGAGGTCAGGAAGGCGACTACCAACCACGGCGACGACAAGAACCTCTTCGTCCTCAAGTACGAGGAGGCGATGGGCTTCATTTGCAAGGCAGCCAAGAAGAACGCGGTCTGCCAAGGCTGCACGCCCGATTGCAACAAGCCCGTGTCACCGTCGTTCAGAGACTTCATCCTGAAGCACCCGGAGGTGGGCGAGAGCATCCAGATCCTGTTCAAGCAGAACAGGTCGCTCGGTCGCCACGCGGGAGGCGTCCTGATAGCAGACGACCTTCCTGAGAAGATGCCTCTGATCACCTCGGGCGGCGAGCCGCAGTCGCCTTGGGTCGAGGGAGTTGGGTATAAGCACTTAGAATACATCGGGAACTTCATCAAGTATGACTTGCTTGGACTGGAAACGATGCGCATAATTGAACGCACGATCCAACTGATCATCGAGAAGCAAGAGGGTATGATCGAGCTTGAGGTTGATAGTGTGAAATATCGACTGCGGGGCATGACACAAATCAAGCTCATTGACGGTCGATATGTCATGGCATCGAAGCTCAAAGAAGGAGACGACGTAGTTGTCCCGCTTGAAACACGCTGATGTTTGGTTCGTGTATCAAGACTGGACGCTTGAACCCGAGCCTCGGTGTTTTTACTGTGGCAAGGGTGATGAACGTCGTCTCAAGCGTCGATACAGGAACAAGCATCATAGACACGTTGCTCAGAAGCACGGGATGGAACGACGTGTGCTGTTTGGTACAAGAGATGAACAGTTTGCGCTTGACGAAGAAGTTAGAGTGATTGCAGAGATGCATACGTACGTATACGATCCTGCATACAATGGTCTTGGCGCTAACTACACGTCGGGTGGTGATGGTGTTTCAGGACACAGAGATACGCTTGAACAGCGTGCTCGTCGGAGCGTTTCTCAACTACGTGCATGGCAAGATGCTGAAATCCGAGCTATTCGAATCGCTGTACGAAATCGTCCCGAAGTCAACGCTATCTTAGCTGAAAGAGCGAGCATCACGCAAAGAGCGAATTGGCGAAACGCTAAATACCGCATAGAGCAAACTGCAGCTATTAAGGTCGCACAAAACCAACCACACACGCAGGCGAAACGCCGAGCATCAAATGCTCAAGCTGCAAAGAAGCAGTGGAACGACAACTACGATAAGATGCTCTCTGTATTACAGAGCGACGAGTATCGTGAGAAGCAACGTTTGTCACATCTTGGTAAACAGCAACGATGTGGTGTGTGTGGTGGAGTGGGCCACAAGCGAACTTCATGTAAAGTCAGGACAAGCTGATGGCAAAGATTACGAACATTGCACGAGTTCAGACATCATTCGATGATGTTAAGACGTGGTATGACCAACACCTCGCGCCCGCCGTCATCGACTTCGACGATCCTAAGCCGTACGAGGTCTACGCACAGGCCAAGTGGGCAGGCGTCTTCCAGTGCACGGGCCAGGGAGCGCAGAGGCTGTTCACCAAGGCCAAGCCCAAGAGCGTCATCGACATCGCGACGCTGACGTCGATCTACCGTCCAGGCCCGCTCGCTGCGAACGTGGACAAGCTGTACCTCGAGGCAAAGAACGAGGGGAAGCAGCTAGAGTGGGGCGATAGCAGGATCAACGACATCCTGATGAAGACGTACACGTGTCTGACTGGCGACGCTCTCGTCCTCACCCAGCAGGGCGAGGTGCCCATCAAGACGCTTGTCGAGCAGGAGATGGTGGGTACCAAGCTTCCGTCCTACAATGAGGCGACGGGGGTCGTAGAGACGGATGAAGTGGTAGCTGTCGCAAGCAACGGCGTCCGATACATCATCGAGCTTGAGCTGGAAGACGGCGAGACGTTGTCGTTGACCGAGGATCACCTCGTCATGACGCAACGTGGATGGGTGGCTGCAGGTGAACTTACGACTGAGGACGAAGTACAAGGAGTGAAGCGATGAACCCTATTGCAAAACTGTGGAGCGGGAAGGACTGGAAGAACGCGTTAGCACCTTTCCCCGAGCTAACGTACTCACTCATCTACATGGCTCAACACCATCCCTCGACGTTCTCGTACGACGAGTGTATTAGGTTCGTGAGCGGCGGCGAGTCATTCGCGGGACAGAAGCGTCTCACCAGCCAACGCGCGCAAGCGCAGTTTGACCAGCTACAGTTCAAAGACCTCGAAGGTCGCTCTCTTCACGAGATGTCCAATAGCGACATGGAAAATCTTCGAAAGTTCGCTAAGCGTCAAGCTGAAAGCCCTGATGTCGCAATCGCACAGGACGGTGAGCGCATTCTTGCGTTGATCGGTCGGACGCGTGACAGTCACAGGTTGACCCTCGAGCACGGTACACCCGTGAATGACATCAAGCAAGACATTGCACAAGCGCTTGCAGCCCTGAAACTCACTCCGACGATCGTCCCAGCGGGTTTTTGCGTACAAGTGACGCAGAACAACATGACGCATCCATTGCTGACGTTAGCGTCAACGCTGGCGCTTGCTTTCAACCACGCGTTGGTCTATGATCACCCCACTGCGGCTACGTGCCTGCGATATCCCTTCAACGATCTCAAAAAGCACAGTCTGGAAGTCCACGCGAAGGACGTGGCCGACTATGTCACAACGCAATACACGCTGGCGTTCAAACAAAATCTGAACAAGACGGTGTTGAGTCTCGACTCACACATCGAAACGTTGTGTGAACAGTTGTCGAAGGCAGCACCTACGTGGGTTTGCCAAGGTGAACACTCAGGATTGGCATCGTACAAGCGTGCCACGTTCCATCAAGCGTATCCGTCAGCGCAGATCGGTCTGGGCAACAAGCAGATGTAGATCTGCGGGAGCGGGCGTATATTTGTTCTGTGTACAACCCCGACATCCAAACGCCCCTGACGCCAGCCAAGTGGACCAATGATATCATGGCCGTTGCATGCGATGTCACTGGCATCGATCCAAAGACCCTCAAAGAACGAATCGAAGTCGTAGATGCCGATCTTTCTAAGCGTTGGTACGATAGCGGGGAAACTGATTACTCGCTCTATTCGGTGCCCGAATACGACGTATCGCTCCTCCATTGCTGGAGATACGGCGGCACGAGCTACGCCAGCTCGAACGTCACGAGGTTGTTCATGCGTTGGTTAGCGCATCGTGGTCTGAAGCCTGAGACGTTCATTGATTACCACGGAGGACTTGGGTTAACGGCTGCACAACTTGCAATGGGTCACCCTGATGCAAAGGTGTTTTTCCACACCGTCGTGAAGCATCACGCTGAGATGGGCAAAGAGATCTTCAAGCGTCTTGGCTTGAAAAACATCGTCATCATTGATAAACTTCGACGTGCTGATGCATTGTTGGCCCAAGAGACGATGGAGCACTTCAGCGATCCGGTCACAGAAATCAATAACGTCATTAACGTCGTGAAGCCTCAGTTCTATCTGGATCAGTCATCGTTCACCATCGACGCATGTGGGCACTTCAAGCACAACAAGAAGATTGCCAAACCTTTCAACGAAGCGTTGAGAGAGATGGGCTACGAGACGTATTGGCGACGAGAAAACATTCGAGCGCCGTTCAACAGCAAACCCACAGTGTGGGTGAAGTAGTGGTTGCTCCAAAAATAGTACGTTGTGTTTATTGCGGGAATTCCACGGCAAATATTACACGTGATCACCCAATCCCGCAAGCCATCGCACGTAATTTCGACAAGTTGTTCAAGCAACAAGCTATCACTGTAAATGCATGCACGAGGTGTAATAAGAAAAAGGACTATACTGATCGCGAAGTCACGTTGATCGTCAATCATTGTGATCAAGGATTACCACTGACACAATCATTTCGAGATCAACTTCATCAAGCATCTGTAGATCGAATTTTAGCGGGACAACACTGTTGGATATCCGATCCGATCGTGTTACAACATCGCGTCGTCGTTCCCATCAACTGGAATAGCATTCGAGACTATGCAGAATTTGCAGCGATGGGCTTGTTGTCTCATCATGCGAAACTAACGGATGCTTCTGTACAAGCATTTCCTCAGCGTGACGTAGTTGGCAGAACTGCAAATGGAATACAACACATCCAGGTCTTGACGGGAATTCTTCAATCAATGGTCCCAGCAGGACAGGGATTTACGTTCTATTCTGATGCTGGTCGGTTCAATGACGTTGTCAAGTACGACATTGCTCACAGTTCGGACGTTAACATCGTATTGCTACGCCTGGGTCAGAACTTGAAATTTGAAGGTGAAGGAATGCCGATGGCAGCAATTCGCGTGGTGTTAGCGACCAACGCGATTCCTAACATCTTGCAATACAAGATCTGATCTTATCTTTCAGCAATACTTACTGGAAGATGAAGCACACAAGGACTTGTACCATCTGCGATCAACCTTACGAAACACGAAATCCACGTTCAGTCGCTTGCGGCATCAAGTGTCTGTCTGAATGGCGCAGTCGAACGTACAAGGGTCGAAAGTTCACGCCTGAACACGTAGCGAACATGAACGTGGCCAAACTGCGCGAAAACGTAGTGAAGCAAGGTGATTATACGTGTGAAACGTGTGGTAAGCAGTTCGGTACAAACACGGGACTGCGTTCGCATCGTTCGTACTGCAGCTCCACTGATGAACCACGAGACGTTGCATGTTCAGAGTGCGGTGATGTCTTCAAGCGTCACCGCGGTTTGACATGCCACCTAAGATTTCACAAGGTCGGTGCTCTCGAAGAACACAGTCGTTTGACGAAAGCGGGACTTCTTGTAGCTCCCAAGTTCAAGCGAAATTCCGACGAAGAGATGAAGTTCCTTGAGCATTTACGAGTTCTTCATCCCGACGTAGTGCACAAATATCGCATCGATGACATCAACCATGAGTTTGACTTCTTTGTGCCGTCTTTGAACCTCATCGTCGAATACGATGGTGATTATTGGCACGGCAACAAAGCGTTGCATGAATTGTCGCCTGCAATGAAGAGGCAGTTCAGGCTCGACCAGTCATGGGCGCGCGCCGCACAGGAACGCGGTTACACAGTGCATCGTGTATGGGCTTCCGAAGCAGTGAACTATCCTCACAAATTGAGGTCAATGGACGGATGATGTCTGCGGAAGCGTTGCAAGTCGTCGGTCGTAAAGTGAAGGCGATACGCAGGAAGCCTGCTGAGCCTGTCTACGACATCCAGGTCAAGAAGAACCACAACTTCTTTGCGAACAAATCGCTGGTGCATAACTGTATAATTTTTCAGGAACAAGTGATGGAACTTGCTGAAAAGGTCGCAGGCTTCCCGAAGGACAAGTGCGACGAGGTCCGTCGAGCGATCATGAAGCGAAGCATCTCTGGCGGCGACGCCGCGAGGAAGGCCGCACAGGAGACGCGAGACGGGTTCGTCAAGGGCTGCGTCGCCAACGGGTACACCGAGCAGGTTGCCAACAACCTCTACGACAAGATCCTGTACTTCGCAGGCTACGGCTTCAACAAGGCCCACGCAGTGGCGTACGCAATCGACAGCTACTGGTGTGCGTGGCTGATGACATACTACGAGGAACAGTGGATCTGCTCGTACCTTGAGAGCATGTCGAACACGCCCGACCAGCGAGCGAAGGCGTTCGGCGAGGTAAAGGCCTTGGGCTACAAGATCGTGCCCATCGACGTCAACCACGCAGCGGTGGGTTGGACGGTGCTTCCGGGCAAGAAGCTGATGCCAAGCATGACGTCAGTGAAGGGCGTTGGCGCCTCTGCGGTCGAGGAGATCATGCAGATGCGACCGTTCAACAGCATCGAGGAGATGCTATGGGAAGACGGCTCGTGGCGACTGTCCAAGTTCAACAAGAAGGCGTTCGAAGCGCTCGTCAAAGTGCAGGCGTTCGACAGCCTCGGATGCGTCGGACCAGACAAGGTCTTCAAGAGCTACAGGCACATGCACGACGTGTTGTTCGGTCAACACACCGAGGTCGTCCACAAGAAGAAGAAGGGCGTCGAGGGCGACTACGAGATCGTGATGGACCACGGGTCGATGATCAAGCGTTGTCCGAAGGGCGATCCGAACGAGGGACGCAAGAACTTCTACGAGCTCGCTCGAGCGTCAAAGGCGACAGACGAGTGGTCTAGGAAGGAGCTCGGCGAGTTCCAGGTCGAGTGCTTCGGAACGATGGACGTGGCGAAGATGTTCGATCCAAAGGTGATGAAGCATCTCGAGGACAAGGGCGTCAAGTCCATCGACGAGTGGGACCAGAAGGGCATCTACTGGTTCGTGATCTCCGAACAAAACATCAGGAAGACGAAGAACGGGAAGGCGTACCTCGACCTGAAGGTGGTCGGCTCGGTGGGCAAAGAGATCAGGATGAAGGCATGGGGCTACAAGGAGGACAGGCAGCTGTCCCAATATACCCTCTGCTTCGCCGAGGTTGACAGGAATGATTTTGGGTATGCGACCACCATGTGGCGGTTGAAGGACGTACAATGACGAAGGAACAAAAGATGGACATCACAGTTGACACGTACTATGCTGTCGGAACGTATGCAGGCGTCATCCTCGGCAGTCCCTCAGCGGCTTGGGCAATTGCCTCTGCGAAGAGCGAGATCGAGCACATGTGGGGCAAAGACAGGCCCGTCTACGTGGTGACCGCAGACATCAACGACAACGGACAACTGCCAAAGTGGAAGCACATTGCGTGGCTCGTTTCAAACGAGTGTCCCGAGGATGCGCCTGAGGCGGACGGATCTCACTTGTTCGTCGTTTGGTTCAGCGACAACCCGCCCGGCAAAGAGAACCTGGACGACGTTGCATCCAAGGTTGACTGGAAGAAGCACGCCAAGGCGTACTGGATCTGATCAGTTTACGCTGGCGCTTCACCCGTCTACAGGGTCCCAGTCTTGAGTGTGTTCGCTGTCGGTTTTCTTGACCTTCAGCTTGCCGTCATCGCCAGGAGAGATGTACGCCTGCTCGCCGGGCTTGAACTCGGTGTTCGCCGGGCCGACGTATGCCTGTCCCTTGAGCCTCGTCGCGACGGGGTGACCCTTGAATCTGCCGTAGATTTTGTACGTAGTCTTTGGACCACGAGGAGCTGCGGGCTCGTTTGCCCTGTTCGGATCGAGCTCAGGCGCGGGAGCTGACATCCTCGCCGCCGCAGCAGGTCTGGTCCTCCATGCGAACCCGTCCCTGCGGCCCACTGAGCGCAGGCGTGAGAGGACGTTCATCGCAGCTGAGGCGCCCAAAGGCGTCAGGCGGAAGAGGGCACCCTTGTTGATGCCGGGAGGCGACCAGAACCAACCGTTGCCCTGAGCGGTCGTCGTCCTCCACGCACGTCCTGAGTCGCGTTCCTCGCGGCGCATCAGCTTCCAGACGTCTTCTGGCACTGAGCTACCGTAGTAGCGACGGCGTCCCCGGTGACGTCCGTAGTAGCCACCGCCACGAGGCCGACCCGGCCACCTGAGCCAGGCCTCGTTGATCTCTTCACGGGTCGCTGCACCGTTGTTCTGCAGCAAGAAGATGGCGACGAACTCGCCCGTGGTGACAGAGTCGGATGGGAGCTCTATCCAATCAGGCGTCATGATGTCCTGACCCTCTTCGTCCTTCATCTCTTCGTTGATGAGCGAAGACATGCTGGTCACCATGCGGATGTACGTCTCCGCGGCCTCGAGGGACTTCAACGTCTTCCTAACAGCCTTCCTCACAAACTCATCGCTGTCCCTCTTGAGGGCTGCGAGGATGTTCCTGGGGGCCACTGCGTTGCTCGCCAAGCTCGCTCGGACCGCCGTCGCCCTGTCGCTGGCCAACCTGGCAAGCGTTCCAGCTGGAGTGTTCGGGTTCGCCGCGACTGCCGCGCGGGTTGAGACCGAAGGATCGATGGAGAGCTCTGCAAGGTCGTCTGGAGGCGTCACAGTGTTGTGGGCCACGGAGAAGCGGTACGCGCTGTTCTTGCTCCTGGCGAACTTGCTAGCGTTCTCCGCGCCGATAGATGGGTTGTAGAGGAGCGCCGTCCTGACGTCCTGTCCCTTGCCGTTCCACAGCTGCTCGACCTTGTCCAACGGGATGGTTGCTGTCCTCAGGATGTCGAACAGATCACGCTTGTTGACGAAGGTCCATGCCTTGTCGATCGCATCTGCTGCGTAGTCAGGCGGAAGGTTGGGAAGCCTGAGAAGCGCCTTGAGCTCGTGCTCGGTGTTGATCGGGATCAAACGGATCATCTCTGGCTTGAGCTTCACCGTCTCTGGCGAGCTCAAAATGTTGCCCACCAACCGCGGATGCTTCTCGAGGGCAACCCTGAACTGGTCGAGCGTGATGTCACCCTTCTTGATCAGCTCCCAGTAAGCCTTGAACTGCGCTTCCTTATCCTTGAAGTCTGGGACCTTGTCGCCGATTTCCTTCTGGACCTCAGGCGACAGGTTGGGGTTCGACATGATCAGCGAAAGGACGTTCTCGTCGCCAGCAGCTGCAAGCTTGCGGAACGCCTCAGGCGCCAGGTTCGCGTCCCTGATCATCTGCTCGAGGTAGTAACTTCCGTTCCAGTAGCCCTTGTTCTGTCCTTGGGGCTTGGTGCTAGCCACGAAGCTGATCGCCAACATGGCTACGTCTGAGGTCATCTCACCGATGCGCCTAGAGAACGAATAGGTGATGTTCGAGCTCCGGTCGCGGTAGTCTGACGGACCAGAGTAGTTCTCATACCGTTTGATGATCGCCTTCATGACGGGCTCGGTCAAACGTCCCTCGTTCGCGATCTTCTGTACCGCTTGATCGGACATCTGCTTGCCTTCGAGGAACTCCTTAGCCAGTTGCTCGGTGGCCTTCTGCTGTTCCTCGACCTCACGCGTCAACGGGTTCGCCTTGACGTGTGCCTCGATCTTCTTCCAAATCTCTGGCCACTTTTCTCCGACGTGCTTTGAAACGACGGACATGTCAACGAGGTGATCTGGTGCGTTGTAGACTTGGATCTGGTTCTGCGCCGTGCCGATGACAGCGAGCGCGAACTTCGAGGCAGGGTCAGTCGGCGGAAGCGTCTTGTCGATGATGAAGTAGAACTTGTTGTTGCTTGTCGAGTATTGACTGAAGTAGTTGCGTGAGGCCGTCGCGGCAATGCACCACTTCGTGCCGATGCCGTACTTGCAAGATGCCTCCTCGGTGTGGGGGCGGAGGACAGTGAACCTTTCGTCTTCGTAGATGACGTCTGTGTCAGCCCTGACCTCGGCCTTCTTCTGGCTCTTGGACTTGCCGAGCGCATCGACGGCTTCTTCGATGTCTCCCGGCTCCTCGTACTTGTTGATGTCGCGCTCTTTGAGGCGCTGGATGTTTCCGTTGAAGAGCCTGACCGCCTGGATGGTCACCTCGACGGAGAACCCTTCATCGACCTGCTTGCAGGTCCATAGCAGGTACTTGTTGTTCGATCCTGCGGGCTGGTTGGCGACGATCTGTTCGATCGTCTCGTCCTCCAGCTCTGGGAACTTCTCTCGCGCGTCTTCGACGCGGCCTTCTACGATGAGCAGGGACATGTAATCCCTGAAAGTGCCCAGCCTGACCTTCATAAACCTGTAAGTATTGCACCTGTGAACGCCTTGAGGACCGAACACGCACGGGCACAGAAGTACACTCGCGCGGGGTGTGGTACCATCTAATGATGACACAGAAGCGACCAGAGCTGCTCGGTGAGTTCGTTGCCCGTGAGACAGCGGAGGCCATGTTGCAACGGGTGAATGCCTACTCGATGAAGCGTGGGCTCAAGAACGCTCAGGTCACAGCGAGCTACCTCGATCGAGAGCGCCAACAGTTAACGAAGGCGATCATGGAGTACAAGACGCCCCGAGAGATGGTCGCGTTCATGCGTGGGCTGGCGGGACATCCAGAGACAGTTCCTGAGGACGACGAGCTCGTCAAGATCATGTCGCAAGCGGCCAAGAAGCGCGTCGAGGTGTATCATCGCCTCGTCAAGTCGTGGGTGAAGGACAACCTCGTGTTGCCGACGAGGAAGCTCGGCGAAAAGGTCAAGTTCACGTGGCAAGGAAAGCCCGAGAGCGGCATCATTTCGAAGATCGAACCCGAGACTGCACAGTACCTCGTGTTCTGTGAACACCTCGGTCACGTTAGGGTAGGTGTAGGTGTGCAAGGCATCTACGTGAACTACGAAGACGTGAAATGACAGACCAACGCAAGATGGACACGCTCCAGAACATGCACGTGCTGTTCTGGTTGCTCAAAGACATGTCATGGTGCAGCTCGTGGCACAAGCTCGGCCTCATCATGGTCGGACCCACGTTGTACCTGGCTGCGAGGATCGCTTGGGAGACACGCAAATCGTTGTCTGAGTTCGTTCACAACCTCGCCGTTTGCCTGTGGATCTGCGCAAACATCACGTGGATGATGGGAGAGTTCTTCTACGAGGACGGCACACGCCCTTACGCAAGGATCTTCTTCTTCGCAGGGTTGGGCATGTTGGGTGTGTACTACCTGGCCGCGCCGCGAAAGCGCTGGCGAATGTTCAAATGGACACGTGGAAGAGGTGAGACCGTGTCTTTATTGTGGCGCTGACTTGCCAAAGAACGCTCGTCGTGAACGCAAATTTTGCAATCTCAGCTGCGCGACTTCATATCGAAACAAGACTTTCTCTTTGAAAGAAACGTGGAAAAAACGTTACGGTGATGAGTGGGAAACGCGGTGGAACATCTGGTTGAAAAGAATGTCGGACACAACGTCGGGTGAAAAGAACCCGATGTATGGACGTCACGATCACGTACATGGGTTGCAGCGTTACGCAAAAGAAAAGACCGGCAAGACGCTCGAAGAAGTACACGGTGTCGAACTTGCAAAACAGATCAGGGCGAAAAGATCTGTTGCTTCAACGGGCAAGAACAATCCTGCGTATGGGAAGGTGTATCACGACGGCGGCAAGAGTGTGAAGGGCTACTACAAAGGCAAGTTCTTCAGAAGCTTGCTTGAGTACTCATTCATGAAACACATGGAGAGCGAAGGGTTGTCGCTGGACACTGACGTTGATTACGAATGTTTCAGCATTTCGTACGTGTTTGAAGATCGGTCACGTACGTACTGCATCGATTTCTACGTACGATCGCGACAAGTCGTGTATGAAGTGAAACCATCGTACGTCATCAAGAAGGTGTCCGCTATCAATAAAGCCAAGTGGATAGCAGCACGTGAATATTTCAATCAACGTGGCGTAGAATTTCGGGTAGTCACTGAACTTGACTTTCCAAAGATCGTGTTCGACGTTGCGAGACAAGACGATGATGTAACGTGGAAAGAAGAGACCTTCAAGTATTTTAAGGGTTCAACATGCTGATGCCTCCTCAACGAATTGTGATGTTTGTGGGTCCTGATCGCTGCGGCAAAACGCAGATTGCGCATGAGCTTTCAAGAATCACACAAATTCCCTATTTTAAGGCGACGTCAGAACACACGACGTTTTTGTCTTCACGCTACGAGGTGAACGACCAGTTTATCAACCAGCTCAGGTTCGCGGACCCACGCGTGTTCGACCTGCTCAAACAGACGAAGCACAGCGTCATCTTCGACCGCGCATACCCATGCGAGTTTGCGTACTCTCAGGTCCTCAGGCGAGACACTGACATGAAGATGTTGCACCACGTCGACGAGTCGTGGGCGTCTCTCAACACGACGATCGTCTTCTGCCACCGCACCAGCTATGCAGGCATCAAAGACGATCTCGATCCGTCGATCGAAGAGGAACACCTCACTGAGCTTCACCGGGCATATGAACAATTCATCGCGTGGACCAAGTGCAAGGTCCTCGGGTTGAACGTCGATGATGAGAACCTTCAACGTGAGGTCGATGAGATCCTGACCTACATGGGCTACACGTACACGACGATCTGGTCCATGCGTAGGCAGGCTGACGAGCAGGCTGAGTGGCACATGTCGACGATTTGTGCTGGTGGCATCAAAATTTGATCATTCATGACTTTAGGCCGTGAAACTCATGTGAGCCTCGTGGTATGGTTGGCCCATGGCAAAGGTTTCGAACTACGACGGTGCATTCTTTGACGCGGGCAGGCAGTACTTCGCCCACGGTCTCCCAGTCTGGAAGGAGTTCGTCACCAACGAGCTCAAGGCGAAGTCGCTCGCAGACTTCGGTTGCGGACAAGGCGACTGGCTCGAGCCTCTGAAGGACGAGATCCCGGTGTGGGGGTGCGACTATGGCGCTGATGAACAGCACCTTCGTATCGACGCAAAAGACTTTCAAAAGGTCGATCTGACCAAGATGGGTCCGAAGGACCTGACCGTCGGAAAGCGCGACGTGGTCATGTCCCTTGAGGCGATGGAACACCTCGAGTACGTCCACGAGGACAACTTCATGAACTGCATGCTCTCTGCCGACCCGCGATTGGTCGTCTTCGGCGTCGCAGCGGGTTGGGGCACGTACGATCCGACGCAGTTCAAGACGAACCGCCTCGGCGAGAAGATCCCAGGCGGGCCAGACTGGCATATGCAGTACGGACGTCATCACGTAAATTGCCAACCTGTCTCGGAGGTCATCGCTAAGATGGCCAAACGTGGATACGTTGTTGATGAAGTCTTGTCAAAAATGTTCAGCGAACTACGAGTGCGTAGCAACAAAGGAAACAGGACGCGGTATGCATTTGCGTCCTTTTACCGAAAGAACACGCGCATCTACAGGAGAATGAAGTGAGCCGAAGCGGCTGGCGCCTCGGCCTCGACTTCCACATGCTGGAAGGTCGAAAGGCATGCGTCCCCGGGTTCGAGGACAGCAGCGGAGGCCACACACGCTTCACCACAAAGATCAAGCTCAGGTCGGGAGGCCCCGCCTCGAACGTCTTCGACGGGATCACGTGGGGGTTGCACGGTGAAGAGCTGCCTCAAGAGTACGACGAGGAGGCTTGGGTCGAGCTTTACGCAAAAAGGCTCGCAGAAGAGCTCACCTTCGACGACAATAGGACGTTGAAGCAGCTGATGAGAAACCTGTTCAAGCAGGCGAAGCAGCACTGTGATGAACACCACGCCGACGTCAGAGAAAGGTTGAAGCCGAAATGAAGCGCTTGCTCGTCCAAACGCAGCTCTCCAACGTTACGCCGCAAGGCAAGTTCGTCCTTGAAGCCGACAGCGGTTGGCAGATGGTCATGGGCCGCGTCCGCGAGATGTTGAAGCTCAACTCAGAGCTCTGCGTCGACGTGATGTGCCCGAACATCGATCAGCTCGTCAACGACCCAACAGACGTGAATGCAGACCTTTGGGCCCAGCACGGATTCATCGGCGATTGTCGCCTGGACTTCATCCAACATCGCATCATCCCGAACGCATTGGTCACCCGGTACGACTTTGATTGGGAAGGCGTCAAAGAAGCGTTGAGCAAAAAGGTGCACTACGACGCGGTCTACATCAACGATCCGATGCACCTTCGAAACTTCAAGGCGCTCTTCCACGTTGTCGCAGGCTACCAACCGTTCTTTGCGGTCCATAGCCACTTCGTTGACTGCCCCTCGAGGCCCAAGTTTCCCTCACAGGCATCCCTCTGGATGGGCCAGGTAGAAGCCTGCATGCGTGCGGACTGGAACTTCTGGCAGTGCTCGAGCGCCCTCGAGCAGTTCGAGGCCGACGCTGGCGACTTGCTCCTCCTGCGTCATGTGGATGCCATCGTGGCCAAGAGCGAGCCTTGGGATGATGGGTACAGCGTTGGCGAGATCACGACAGACTACGACATGAACCGCGTCAGGTTCAGCGTGGAGGAGTGGATCGCGAAGACGAAAGACAAGGTCGTCTTGTTCTTCCCGAACCGCATCAGCCCGAGCTCAGGCGACTACACCAATGGGATGAAGTTCATGTTCGAAGTTCTCCCAGAGCTTAGGAAGCGTCGGCAGGACTTCGTGGTCGTGGCAGGCAACCCGAACCTGAAGTTCACCAACGACGAGCTGGTGGAGAAGTGCGGAGCGAACGGCTTCATCAAGGTGGTGCCCGACACGCTCAACCGCGACGAGTACAAGTTCGTGGCCTCTCATTCCGACATCGCACTCGGCCTGTACAACAGCGACACGTACGGAGGCACCGCAGCCAGGGAGTGCATCGAACTCGGGTGCATGCCTCTGTGGCTCGACAACTTCGAATACACCAGCATCGCTCGTGAGGCAGGCAATTGGCCGTTCCTCGTCAACAAGGACATGCGAGACCTCAGCATCATGGCAGATGCGCTCATCCACAACGTGAAGGAACGCAAGGGGTACATGGACGAGTGGCGCCACCGCCTTCAGAACGTCGTTAGGTCGAGGTGCTCATACGAGGCTACGACGCCTGCGGCCATGAAACGCATGGATCTCTTGTGAAGGACGTACGCATTGAAGATGTCAAGCCTGGCGACGTCGTTACAGACCTCTACTTCACCAGCAACGCTGAGAAACGGGACGAGGTCTACCTGTGTGTCTCCAACGTCATCGACAATAGCTTCGCAACGAAGGTGTACAAAACAACGTTCATATCACCCAGCGGCATACACGTGGATCGATTTGGCTGCAAGTACATGGTTAGGGTGTTGGCATGAAGAAAAAGCGTCGGTCGCGTAAGAAGCAGCCTCACAAGCAGGTGGAACTGGTGACGAAGGGTCAGATCATCACCCTTGACGAAGGCGTCGTCGAGCTCGTGAAGGTGATGAATAGCTCTCCGGGCATAGTCACGTATTATTCCTGTCAGGGGAACGACACCGGGAAGACACGAGATCTTGGGTACGTCTTCTTTGGCGGCACGTTCGCCAAACACCTGACGACGTTGATCGTCGCTGAGGCTCTCAACTCAGGCTTTGCGTCATTGACCATCGAAGGCACGACGAGCAGCACGACTGACAAGGACGGCGTCTGTCTCAGGTGGAACACGTGCCACTACCAGGACGTTCTCGCTTACGTCAGGTCCGCTGCGAACGTCCTAAAGAAGCTGTACAAGTGAGGAACGTAGAGATCAGGCACGTCAAGCCCGGGGACCTCGTCACCGACGTGTACTTTGATCCAGACGAAGCGCTGGACATGCACGACGATGTTTACATCTGCGTTGCAAATGTCGGCGATCGTCATACGCGCATCTGGAGGGCAACGTTTGTGTCTCCGAAGGGCGTACACACAGAACGTTTTGGTTGCAAGTACACCATCAAGCTGCTTGAGTAGGATGCATGCCATGAAACACGTGTTGGTCACAGGCGCGGCAGGGTTCATCGGAAGCCACGTCTCACAGAGGTTCTTGGACGCAGGCGTAAAGGTCACAGGCGTGGACGACATGTCCAACGGTCACCTCGAATTCGTCCCGGCAGGCGTGGAGTTGCACATGGCAGACTTCGCGTCGCCCACCATCCTCAACAAGGTGTTGGACAAGGAGTTCGATGCGATCGTTCACCTTGCTGCAGTGCCCCGCGTGAGCTACTCGGTCGAGTACCCTGAGTTCACCAACGAGGTGAACGTCACTAAGACGCTGCGGCTGCTCGAAGTGTGTCGAGGCGGAGAGATCAAGCGCTTCGTCTTCGCCAGCTCTTCGTCGGTGTACGGCGGAGCTGACGAGCTCCCGACGCACGAGAGCAGCAGGAAGAACCCACAGTCACCGTACGCGCTTCAGAAGAGCATCGTGGAGGACTACCTGGCGATGTACGGGAAGCTGTACAACTTCGACAGCATCTGTCTCAGGTTCTTCAACGTTTTCGGACCCAGGGCGCTGGGAAGCAGCCCGTACGCCACGGCAGTGTCGGCATGGCTCACCGCGATCAAGAACGGAAAGCCCATGCGCTCTGACGGCGACGGAAGCCAAAGCAGGGACATGTGCTACGTGGACAACGTGGCAGACGCATGCTACCGCGCAGCGACCAAGGAAGGGTCTGTCACCTCGGGATTGCGCCTGAACGTGGCGTGTGGAGACAGGACGACCAACAAGGAGATCCGCGACTTCCTCATAGAGAGGTACAAGGGCGCAACGTACGAGGACGCTCCCTGGCGAGCAGGCGACGTGATGCACACTCAGGCCGACATCAGCGAGGCGGAGAAGCACATCGGTTACAAGCCCATCGTCAGGTTTTGGGAGGGGCTCTCACGAACGTGTGACTGGTACGATCAGAATTGGGATTGGGCAAAGGAGTTGAAGCTACGAACATGATCCACATCAATCACAAGGTCTCAGACGTTCGGCAGTGGTTCAAGGACCTCAAGGAACGTGAGGAGTACGTCACCGACAAGACGGGCTGCAGGATGATCGAGGTCGTAGGCGCCACGTTCATCGCAGACGAGCCTGCGATCTTCGGAACCGTGAACCGCGACTACGTTGAGCGGGAGATCGAGTGGTACAAGTCGATGTCCAGGAACGTGAACGACATCGCAGGGGGTGCTCCTGCTGCGTGGAAAGCCTGCGCGGCGAAGGATGGAAGCATCAACAGCAACTACGGTTGGGCTATCTGGAGCGAAGAGAACCACGACCAGTACATGAACGTGGCAATGGAGCTCAAGAAGAATCCAGAGAGCCGACGTGCAGAGATGATCTACACACGTCCAAGCATCTGGAAAGAGTACAACCGCGACGGGATGAGCGACTTCATCTGCACGAATGCAGTGCAGTACCTCATCCGAGACAAGAAGCTAATTGCCGTGGTTCAAATGCGTTCGAACGACGTCGTGTTTGGATACAAAAATGATCGCGCATGGGCTCAATACGTTCATGAACAACTAGCGAACGATTTGAATGTCGAAGTCGGCGCGCTCATCTGGCATGTTGGGTCACTGCACGTATATGAGAAACACTTCGATTTAGTCAAATGACCGTTGTTTACTGGATCTTTGACGAGACGTGTAGAGATGTACAAAGTTCAGGGTACGTTGGCGTGTCAAAAGACGCCGCGCATCGATTTCGTGCACATCTTAGAAATCATCGAGTGCCAAGCAACTCTCAGTACGTCATCGTGTTTGAAGGGTCACGAGAGGATTGTTTTGCATATGAGCGAAAGCTTAGGCCTCAAAAGAACGTTGGCTGGAACAACGCTGTTGGTGGAGCACAGGGATGGCGTGTCGGATTTTCGCACTCTGATGATACAAGGGCGAAGATGAGGGAGGCAAAACGTGGCTACAAACAATCTGCAGAACACATCGCAAACCGTGTTGCGGCTACGAAAGGTCAGAAGCGACCGAAACAATCGTTAGCAATGACAGGTTCACGAAATCCGATGTTCGGTACAAAACGGCCTGCTCACGTTATCGAAGCTGTTAGAAAAGCACATCTAGGGAAGCCATCGCCTCGACGACAGGAAATCTACTGTGTTGGGTGTCATGAGCGTGTAAACAAGACCACACTTGCGAAATATCACAACAAGTGTTTCAGAGCATTTGTAGCTCGTGGTGAACAAGCGTCACGCGACATGAGTAGAGTGTTGAGAGGAGAGCTTACATGACTTGCATCGTTGGCATCGAACACAAGGGAAGCGTTTGGCTCGGGGGCGACTCCGCCGCCACTGACGGAGGCCTGAACCGCACCATCATCAAGGACCCAAAGGTCTTTCAGAAGGGTGAGATCGGCTTCGGCGTCTGCGGTTCACCCAAGGTGATGGATGCCCTTGCACACGGGATCGAGTACCCCGTGCAGGAAGGCGGAGAGGACAGGGCGTTCCTCGTTGGGACGTTGGTTCCTGCGATCCGAGAAGGTCTCGTCAAGCTCGATGCCGCAGGCAAGGACAACAGCCCGTTCGGCGGCGGCGCAGACATCGTCTTTCACGGCGAGGTGCTCTTGGCATACAGGGGCGTCCTCTACAGGCTGCAGGGAAACTTCCAGCTGATCAAGGGTTCAGAGGGCTACGCCTCGGTCGGCTCAGGCGCAAAGCTTGCCCTCGGTTCGCTGCACGGTTCGAAGGGCAACCCCAAGTCGCGCATCCTCGCGGCGCTCAAGGCGGCCACAGACGGAAACGCAGGCGTTGCTCCTCCGTTCGTCGTGATCGAGGTCAAAGGCAAATGAGCGAGAAGGCGTTTTGGGTCCTCTGGTGGGGGACGTTCGTCGTCTGTGCCCTCTCGTTCGTCGCGATCGGCGTCGCGGTCGTGCACTTCGTCGCGAAGATCTGGTGAAATCGCCGACGACGGCGTGATAGGGTATGGGGCATGAGCGAGAATCTAATTCGCGAGTTCGTCCGTGCGCACCTGCTTGAGCAAGTCAGGCGCAAGTTCAACATGGAGCTTCCTGACGACCTGTTGAGGCTCGCCAGCCAGTTCAAGGCCGCGGGACACCAGCTCTACGTTGTCGGTGGGTCGGTCAGAGACGCTTTGCAAGGCAAAGAGCCGAAGGACTACGACGTGGCCACGGACGCTGTGCCCGACCGCGTGATCCAGATCCTCCAGCAAGACCCGTCGATGAAGATCCTCGAGATCGGCAAGTCGTTCGGCATCGTCAAGGTGGTCACGCCTGACAAGAACGAGTACGAGATCGCTACGTTCAGGCAGGACATCGGCAAAGGTCGTCGCCCGGACGCAGTGTCGTTCACTGACATCGAGAACGACGTCAAGCGAAGGGACCTAACGATCAATGCTCTGTTCTATGACATCGACGCAGGCGAGATCGTTGACTACGTCGGAGGCATCGACGACATCGAGAAGGGTGTTGTCCGTGCAGTAGGCGATCCGAAGGAGCGCTTCGACGAGGACAGGCTTCGCATCCTCCGTGCACTGAGGTTCGCTGCCCGCATGGGAAGCGACCTGGACCCTGCGACCGCTGAAGCGATCAGGGAAGACAACAGTTTGGCAGGCGTGTCTCCAGAGCGTGTCCGTGACGAGTTCCTGAAGGGCGTGAAGGCCGCTCAGAGCGTCTCAGGCTTCTTGGGGCTCATCGAAGAATACGACCTATGGCCTCAGATAATGCATAGGTTGAAGGTCTCACGGGGGCACTTCGAGGCTCGCGATCCAGCTGTCCTCCTGGCGCTCCTCCTGGACGAAAACGACCCGAGCCTCGTAGCAAAGAGGCTGAACGCATTGAAGTACACCTCGACTGAGGCTGCACAAACCAGCTTCCTGCTCAGGCTCAAAGACCTGACGTACGCCAATGCGTACAGGACGAAGAAGCTGGCAAACCAGTGCAAGATCTCTGACGAACAGATGATCGAGTACGCCGGCGAGCGCCAGCTTCCGCGAGCGCGGCTCCTCGAAGCGTTTCTCGAGTACCAGCCCACCGTGTCGGGAAATGACCCTGAGCTGCAAGGTTTCACGGGCGCTTCTCTCGGCAAGGAGATCGAAAGACTTGAGACGGAGAAGTTTGTAGAGTTGGCAGGAGCATGACTGACAGCAACCCCACATTCACGATCTTTGCAGGACCGATGTTCAGCGGCAAAACGTCGCGCATGTTGTCCGCGCTCGAACGTTTCAAATACCAGCACAAGCGGGTCATCGTCTTCAAGCCGATGCTCGATGACAGGTACAGCTCGAGCGACGTCGTCTCTCACAACGGATGGAAGGTCCCGGCGATCACGATCAAGACTGGCGCAGACATGCTCCAGACGCTGTCTGACGCCGATGAGAACCCGCACATCATCGCAGTGGACGAGGCCTTCATGGTGCCCGGCATTGCAGAGGCCCTTGTGTGGCTCTTTCGCCTGGGATACAGCGTTGTGGTTTCTACGCTCGACATGAGCTCATTGGGAAAACCTTTCCACGAGGTGGAGAAGATGATGCCTTGGGCCACGCACATCGAGAAGTGCGCCGCTGTTTGCACAGTGTGTGGGAAGGACGCCTACTACACCCACAAAAAGCAAGGGATTGTCTCTGACGCAGATGTGCAAGTGGGCGGAGATGAGATGTACGAGAGTAGGTGTTTCAGCCACCACGTGGGCATCGACAACAGGGAGAAGCCGTGAACGAACAAGAATTCATCGACCACGAACGCACCGTCGAAAGCCGCGTCGTCCGGGTCTGGTTTGCCGCGATGATCGTGGCGCAGGTCGTATTGGGGGCGCTATGTCTGTTTGGCGTGAAGATGAGTTGGATCGTGTCGATCTTTCCGCTGATCCTGGTCTGGGCAGTGCCTGTTGGGCTCTTGGGTGCCTATGCCTTGGGCGTCGCGGTGTTCTGGTCGCTGAAGACGATCTTTTCGCTCGGCAGATCGAACGACTGAACGAGAACGTCTACGCTAGACGCACGTATTGGACGTTGTACAACGCCTGGCACGTGTTGAAGTTGGCAAGCAAAAGGGCATACAGATGACCACGGGCGATCACGTTTGTCCGAAGCACGGAATGGGTCCTTGCGCATGCATGTACCCGCCTGGGTCAATCACCACGAGCGGAGGAGCCAGCACTGGCGACCTCGGCAGACACGACGAAACGTGTTGGGCACGCTTGAACCACGATTGCAACAAGGTTCATCCTGAGTGTGACGTCTACCACGAGGAATACAAGTGCACATGCAAGCCGAAGGTCGCTGTGGACAGGGGTGACTGGATCACTACGTTCACTGGCAAGCGCTTCTACCCGCTCGATCCGAAGGTGAAAGAGATCGACGTGAACGACATCATGCATGCGCTCTCAAACCAATGCAGGTTCGCGGGGCACTGCACCGAGTTCTACTCTGTCGCTCAGCACTGCGTGCTGGTGTCTCACATGTGCGATCCGCAAGACGCCCTGTGGGGGCTCATCCACGATGCCTCTGAGGCGTACCTCGTTGACGTTCCTTCGCCGATGAAGAAGAGCGCAACGTTCGAGGCGTACCGCAAGGCCGAGAAGCGGGTGATGGACACGATATGCGAGGCGTTCGGTCTTCCGAGCGACGGGCCGCCGTCCGTGAAGGCTGCAGACAAGAGAGTGTTGGCCACTGAGGCCCGCGACTTGACGCTATCCGAGGGCCGCGGGTGGGCATCTACGGCAGAGCCATACGACTTCCACATCAAGCCTTGGTCGCCAGCGTATGCCAGAGCGAAGTACCTGGGACGCCTCCACGAGCTGACCATTAATGCGAGGACGAAGTGAAAGACCCGGTCCCGTTCCACTTGCAGTATCCGTTGCTCAACAAAACTGGCACACAGTACTCGTTCGAACGAGGCGACGTCAAGATGCCCGGGCCGTACGTCATCATCGGCGCGCATCTGATGCAGATGAACTACTACCAGATCCAGCACGTTCCGACTGGTACAATCACTGACGGCGTTAACGGAACGTGCCTTCGTGAGATAGATGCGCTCGATTACTCTCCTCGCCCCTCGTGGCCTCAGACGTGGATGGACGTGGCGCATGTCATCTCCAAGAGATCGCCAGACCCGCGACTGAAAGTCGCCGCGATCGTGGTGCCTGAGGACAACACAGGCATCTTGGCGCAAGGCTACAACGGCGGGCCTAAAGGCCTCTACAACGCGCCTGTCTCGACAGAGCCGGGCAAGTCGGGCTTCATCCATGCCGAGGCGAACTGCCTCATCAAGTGCCCGTACCACTTCCCGCTCAAGAAACACATGTACGTCACACACAGCCCGTGCCCTGAGTGTTGCAGATTGATCGTGAACGCTGGCATTTCCCGCGTCGTGTACGACGTTCCTTACAGGGACCTGTCTGGGCTCGACATGTTGAAGCAGGCTGGCGTCGAGGTCATGACGCTGGAGGAAGCCCGTAAGTGAAGTACTCTGAGCTTGTGCCGGGCGACGTCCTCGTTCGTAAAGCTTCAAGCGAAGACCAAGCGCGCAGTGAACTGGCATACACAACGTACATGTTGGTTGGGTTGTCTAACCTGACGCGGGGGAAGAAGTTTGTGTGGATGCGCGTCCGCTCCTGCGCAATGGAGGTGTATGCCGTCGAATTCGATGACAGCACCGTGGATCAGCCCATCAGTGAGCTCTGGGCGGTGCTTCACAGAAGGCCTATTTAACTGTCATGAAGACGCTGACCGAAGCGGACGTCCTCCGCACCATGCGCGAGGAGTGGGGCAAAAAGGTAAAGGCCTTGACAGAGACCATCGACATGGCGATGAAGGCAAAGCCCGAAGGCGAGGAGAAGATCGTCGTCACTCCCGAGCTAAAGGTCAGGCACAAGAAGAGCCAGATCCGCTACACAGTGTCAAGCGTGGGCCCAAAAGACCTGATCCTGCGTACGCCAGAAGGCGAAGAGTTCATCGTCGACGCAGCAGAGCTTGAGCGCGACTACGAGCTGGACTGATCAGGGCTTCGGGTCTGTCGCCTTGCGAGGCTTGCCAGCGCGGAGCTGCTTGTGACGGCGCTTGCGGCGCTCGATGCGGTCGGCGGGCGGGTCGAGCTCAGGCTGCCACGTCTCAACGTCATCCACTACGACCTCGCCTGAAGGCATGACCTCTGCGTCCACAACGTCCTTCTGGTGGAAGCGAGTGGACGGCTTGTGGTAGTTCATGACCTTTCGGATGACGAGGCGACCCTGGTCATCGCGCTTGATGACGGCCTCTGCAATCACCTCTTCGATGAACTCTCTGATGACTGACCGCAAGCTGCCCATGGGATAGGTATTCTATCAACGCCTCGGTTCGCGCGGGTTGATACCTATCGAAGAGGCACAGCAAAGCATGGCAACCACCAAGTTTCCCCTCGACGTGGACGTCGAAGGCATCATCAAGCAAAGCATCGCAAAGGACCGTGCCCTGGCGCGCGCGGCAGCAGGTGAGCAAGAGACCCTCGACGAGTCGTACGTGGCAGAGCCGAAGCCCTTCAAGCAGGTCTCCGAACTGGTGAGCCAGAAGACCAAGGACGCCCACGTGGCCCTCTACAAGGGGTACGTCGAGGCGCTGAACCAAGTCTCTGCTGAGCTCGACAGCGCGGACCGCGAGGGAGCGGACGCAAAGCACAGCCAGTACGCAGGGCTAAAGTGCGACGAGGCACACAACCTGAACAGCGTCTGGCTCCACGAGCTCTTCTTCGCCAATGCCTTCGACCCGCACAGCGAGGTCTACATGGACAGCAAGGCCTACATGAAGCTCCAGGAGGCCTTCGGCACCTTCGACGACTGGCAGAAGGATTTCATGGCGGGCGCAATGGCAGCTGGCGATGGCTGGGCAGTGTGCGGCTACAACATGTTTCTCAAGCGTTATGTGAACACCGTGGTGCACGGTCACTCCGACGGCGTGATGCTCGGCCTGTATCCCCTCATCGTCGTGGACATGCATGAGCATGCCTACTACAGAGACTACCTGACAGACAAGAAGTCATATCTGGTGAGCCGCATGCGCGAGCTCAACTGGAACGTCATTGAGGAGAGATTCAACAAGTCAGAGGCCGTCGCAGGAGTCATGAAATGAGCGTCATTAGGATCACGGTTGGAGAGTTGAAGAGGCGCCTCCTTGAAGCTGGAGAAGACCAAGGCGGAGACGACGCAGGCACTGCAGCTCCAGAGGCTCCCAAGCCGAAGGCAGACCCTGCTGGCGAGACGGGCACGTCGCTCGATGCTCAGGTGGACCGCTACCTGAACGAGTATGAGCAAGAGGCCAAGAGCGCCAAGCAAGAAGGCAAGGACTGGCGCATGCTCGTCAAGCGGATGCTCCGCGAGGCAGGCGATGAGTCGGACGTCCCGGCAGACGCAGGTCCTGGTGCACAGTCTTCTGTCAATGACATCGACCTCGAGTCATTCTGCAACAGCCTGATGCGCCTCATCGACAACTACGACTCACTCCTCGAGGTGCGCAGCACCCTCGTGCGCAGGGCTGAAAACTTCCTGTCGAAGGTGTACGACCAGGAGGTCGTCAAGGAATTCACCCGTGTCATGCGCGATGACCACGGCGTCGAGGCAGGCAAGAGCCCCGAAGACGTGTCGGATGAACAGTACCCTGCACCGCCCGCGGCGAGGGCAGGTGAGGGCGGCAGTGGGCCCGGAGCGCCCCCTGGTGCATGATCAAGCCTGACCTTTTCCAGTCACGCAAGGGCGTGCACATCAAGCTCGACAAGGAGACCCATGCCGAGCTCCGCACGCGATTGTTTCGTCACGGGATGACGATGCAGGAGTTCTTCGACGAGTTCGCTCGAGCGTACGTGAACAATGACCCGAAAGCGGTCAAGTTCGTGGACAGTATCATCATCAGGAACGTCCAATTTCACATCGAGGGCAAGAAGCCCGAGAAACGAGAGCACGTTCACAGTGAACTAGACAGCGAGACGCTGTATGATCTCATTAGCTCCACAAAAGGCGGGGCTGGAGGAAACGATGGGTCTCGTTAAGGACAAGTTTGAGGGGATGCTGAAGGCCTCCCCCATCATGAAGAACGTGGTGAACTACGTCAATACCATTGCGTCTGACGTCGTTCGCATCGGCCAGGCTGTCATCGACCTCCAGGCGGACGTGAAGGTGATCATCGAGCACGTCAAGGCTCAGCAGATCGCCCTCCAACAGATGTACGATGCCCAGACGGCGACCGTCAAGGCAATGAAGGGCTCGAGCATGGACGTCTCCCTCCCCGGGGGCAAGAAGCCCACAGACACCGACAAGAAGCCGAACTGAGGAAAACATGGCAACCCTAGCGATCGTTTGGGCGTGGATCAAAAAGCACTGGAGGCTCGTCCTTGCGGGCATCGGCTCGTTCTTTGCGTTCATCGCAGGAGCGTTCCTGTTCAAGAAGCAGCAGACGAGCTATGCTGATCAGATCAAGGCGATCAACGACGCTCATGCGCTTGAGCTTCAGCAGATCAACGCGGCCCGTGCTCAAGAAGAGGTCCAACACCAGGCCGACCTCAAGAAGTTGAACGACACGTTGGCCGTGGTGCAGGCACAGTACGACGCGGCACAGAAGCAGCTCGATGACCAGAAGAAGGCCGAGGTCGCGGCGCTCGTAAAGCAGTACGGTAACGACCCGAATGCCCTCGCTCAGAAGCTCTCGGAATCGACCGGGTTTAAGATCATCCTTCCCCAGTGATGAAGCCCGGCGACCTCATCGTTCTAAAGACGGAGACGATCCTGTGGAAGAATATGTGTGTAGGCACAAGAGATGATGGCCTTGACTTAGGGCTCATGTCGAAGGATGACGTGGGCTTGGTCATACAATCTGTGGGATCGTCGCAGTTTAACAACGAAGAACAACTCTTGATATTCGTGGACAATCGCTTAGGATGGACGACGCGACAAATGCTCAGGTGTGTGAAAAAGACACACTGACCATAGTACCGTGTCGATATGCTCTATCGTCGCCTCCTCGCGCCAGTCCTCATCGCGGCGCAACTTTCGTTTGCGATCCCGTCGTTTGCTCAAGCGCCACCGCCTCCGACGGTGACTACCCCGCTTCCTCAGGCACCGCCCAAGGTCCCTGGCGAAGTTGATGTGGGAGCGGCGATCTCTCCGATGAGGAAGGGACAGGTCGCTCCGTTCACTGGCGTCTTGCTCAGCCCGGAGGCGACCGCGCAGCTCATCGTCCAGATCCAGTTGCAACCCCAGATCATCAAGCTTCAAGTCGATCACCAGGCGGCAGTAGACAAGGCGAACTGCGACTACGCCCTCTCGGAGCAAAAGAACACGTCCGACACGGACAAGAAGATCATGCACGCGCAGCTCGACGCCAGCAACAAGCAAGTGGGCATCCTCACCGACCAGGTGAAGAAGCTCGAGGAGAGCCGCCCGAACACGGCGCTCTGGTTTGGATTGGGCGCGGGTGCAGGCGTGATCGTCACAGTCCTGCTCACGCTCGCCATCGCGTACGCGGGGAAAGCGGTGGGCCTGTGATGCTTTCCATCGCTTTCATCGTCGGCATGATCGTGCTCGAGTCAGTCGGCACTGTTCTCATGGTCAAGCACGCGGCAAAAGAGAAACAGTGAAAGCCACGCGCCCACCGCGGTAAGGTGGGCCATGTACCGGGAGAACGCTATGTCAGACGAGAAGAATGTCGATGTCACGGAAGTCATCAGCGAGCGAGTGTTCTGGTTGAAGCAGTTCAAGACCGTCACGTTCGGCCTCGTGTTGATGGTCGCGATCATCGGTGGGACGTGTGCATACCAGACGTCGAACACCAACGCCATGAACATCCAGATCGCGGCCGAGCGAAACTGTCCCCACAAGTGACAAGCGCACGAGAGTGCGTAGAGGCCCAGTCCAGGCTCCTGTGCCGTGATACTTAGCCATGTCATGGCAGACACATCAGCATTGAGCAAGGTTCTTCAGGCGGCAGAGGGTGCAGTGCAGGCAGCGGGCACAGCCCCAGATGCACAGGTCACAATGGGTCAGGCAGTGGTCGCGAGCGCACCTCAACAGGTTCCTGTGCCTGATCCCACGCTCATGGAGGACGATCCCACCGAGGTCAAGCCGACGTGGTACTGGATCAAGGATGCGCGTGGGTACGGGTCTGTCACGACGACGCTCGTGTTCGTGGCCTTCTGGATCACCACGGTGAGCTACATCCTGTCGATGTTCGACCGTGTGGGCCCGCTCAGCATTCGCCCGTTCGACGTGGCAGCGTGCTCAAGCTACTTCATACCGCTCATCACGTTGTACTTCGGCAGAAAAGCTACCGAGGCATGGAAAGAGACGCAGACTAAGAAGTGACACGATGTTGTTAGAGATCATCGAACGACTGAGAAGCGGAAACCCAGGTCATAGGACCATACGACGGTTACGTCTTCGATGTGACGAATGTGGTCTCGAATTGGAACGTCGTTGGCAACGCGAAGTAGCTGAACAACAGTTGCACTTTCACCAAAGCTTGTTGAAACGAGATGAAGCTGCATACGTAACACTCATGAAAGAATTGCTGAACAAGCGACGTGCGACAGCAGGTGTGCTATGAGCAAGGTCGTCATCACGCAGGACGTCTTGTCCAAGCTCGTCAGGGAAGTCCTTGACGGCAAGGAAGACACCAACGAGGGACCGGCGAACGTGAACCCGATCGTGGACCCGTCCGCTGCGGTGACAGAGCCGATCAACCCAAGCTTCACTCCACAGAACAGGACTGAGATGGGTGTCGCTCTGAAGGACCTGGTGAAGGCGATCCCGAACGACAAGATCCCAGCACTTTACAAGAACATCAAGGACGTCGTCGAAGACGTTCCAGAGCTAACAGACGAGCAGGAGAAGGCGATGAAGAAGCAGAACGACAAGACCATCAAGTCCACGCAGGCCGTTGAGACCTTCGTTCGAGACATGGTTCGCACGGCCCTCAAAGAGGCCGAGTGGCGTGACCCCGCAGACGTCCAAGCGGACGAGGACCCGGAGGAGCAGGCGCTCGACGCCGACGCGGGCAGCCGCAAGGCGTATAAGTCCACGGCGATCGGCGGAATGCACGACGTCGGAGGTGCCTCCTTCGAGCAGATCGCCAAGGACGTAGGCATGTCTGTCGCTGGTGCAAAGCAGGCCGTCGACAAAGCGCTCAAGAAGGCTCGCTACTTCGCCGAGATGGACGAGGACGACCGAGAGATCTTCACGCTCCAGGCGATGGTCGACTACATCGACCAGCTCAACAGGACGGGCGAGCTCACCCCCGCCGACGTTCAGTTGATGAAGGACCACCCTGACATCGTCAGGACGCTGGACGGCTTCCGCGAGTACCTCGACAAGCAGTTCCGCCGCGCAGTTCGCAAGGGCGACATGCCCGCGATGCCGGGCGAAGGCGAAGACGATCAGGAGGGTTGATGGGCCCTGTCATCACCGCCCTTGATGACGCCGCAGTCGTCGCTGCAGTCCAGTTCGACCCAAAGCTTCTCCAGGTCGAGCAGAACATCGCGACTGCCCAGCAGCTCGTCTACGAGGCGGCGCTCAAAGGAGCGTCTGTCATCGTGCTTCCTGAGCTCTGCACGGGAGGATACGGCCTGCAGTCTCCCCGTGAGGCGCTTGAGGTTGCACAGACCAAGGACGGCTACCAGACGCAGGCGTTCATGCCGATCGCCCAACAGTTCGGTTGTCACGTGGTCTTCGGCTACGTCCAGTTGGAAGGTGGCAAGCTGTACAACTCCGCCGCCGTCGTGGGTCCACGCGGCCTCGAGGGAAACTTTCAGAAGCACAACCTGTGGGGCTCTGACAACCTGTGGGCGCAGCCCTCAGAGCAAGGTCCTGCTCAGGTGCTCACCCGTGCCGGGCGATTGGGCGTCCTCGTGTGCAAGGACATCAAGAACAACTACCGCGAGAGTTACTACGCCTACAATCCCAAGCACCGCTTCTACCACAAAGGAGACGTGGACACCATCGCTCTGTTGACGAACTGGGGTAGCGCCTTTGCGTACCCAGACAGCGGGTGGGTGGACCTGGTCGAAGAGACAAGGGCAAACCTCATCGTCTCCAATCGCGTGGGCGAGGACAGGGACGTCAAGTTCAAAGGCGGCTCAGCGATCATCGATCGCGACAGGCGCATCTACACCAACGGCTCGAGCTTCACCAGCGAGGCAGTGGTGGGAGGGGTCGTCCTACTGTGAAGGTTTCATTCAGGTCTTTGAAAGCGTTGATCGTTGAAGCGTTGACAGATGACGTTGGCGGTCCGACGATGGATTGGCATGAATGGTTAGAAGCTTTCGACACAGCCGTGGAAAGCGCGGGATACGAGTACAGATCGGCGTTGCCAGTGTATGACTTTGTGTCATCCGAAGGAAGCGATGCCGAGATGATCGATGACGCCATTTACGACATGTGGAAAGAAGGTCTTAGTCCAGAAGCCGCCGTCAAACAGACGGAAGATCGTGATGCATTTTGGGAAAAGTACATTCCCAGAGGCTCAATGATGGGAAGAGATGTGGGTAGATGAAGCTGGCAAAGCTGCACGAAGAGTTCATGAAGAAGGCCGACAGGCCGATGACGTTCGGCGCGCGCCCGGTCTCGCCGAAGGAGGCGGAGACGCCCATCCTTCCTGCCGAGAGGTGGCGCAGGGTGGACAACGTGCTGGTGAAGGACTACTCCTTCAGGCGTCCTGAGGACAAGACAAGCTTCGTGACACAGCTGCTGGCGTACGAGGCCGAAGTGCAGCACAATGCGTCCCTGCTCGTCACCCAACACAAGGTGACCGTGTCTGTCTCCACGAGCAACGTGGGCGTCACCGAGCTTGATCTCGAATATGCCAGATTCGCTGATGCAGTGTTTAGAGATCTTGTTTACGCACCCGACACAAATGTTTCTAGTCTATGAAGATTGGACACTTGAGATCGAGCCTCGCTGTTTCTACGTTGGCAAGGGAACAGAACGTCGAGTTCGTTTGATCAAACGAAATGGTGTACACACAAAGATTGCCAAGCACTTTGGGCTGAAACGTGTGGTGATTTTACGTACTGACGACGAAGCTGAGGCCATTCGTCTTGAAGTTCAGAAGATAGCCGAGCATCACACGTACGTGTACGGTGAAGGTTACAAATTTGGCGCCAACTTCACCGTTGGCGGTGAAGGTGTGAGTGGAAAACGTCACACTATTCGTTCAAAAGCACGAATCAGCGCGGCACTGCGTAAGAGGGTCTGGACTACTGGCATGCGTGCAAAGATCGGAAAAGCAAACTCTAGGCCAGTAGAACAACTGACGTTGGACGGACATCTTGTCGAACGATGGCCATCAGGCACACAAGCTGCTAAAACTTTGGGATTTGCACGAACAAACATCGTCAAAGCTGTCACGTCACAAAAACCTTATCGAGGATTCCTGTGGCGGCGCGCCGAGTACAGTCCAGCCCATGGAACAGAACACACCGACCATCGCACGGGCTGACACTGCAAGGGTCCTCATGAGCGACCAACTCAGGGGCCAAGTCCCTGGGCTCGACGACGAGCAGCTCGACGAGCTCACCAGTGACTTTGTGCAGGTCTTCGGCGACAGGTACTTCGGCGAGGAGAGATCCCCGATGACTGGCGTCCTGAAGACAGTGCTCTTCGACAAGGAGCCTGAGATCGAGTTCACCACCGCCCTCGAGCAGGCCTTGGCCTCCGTCAGCAAGGAAGGCCTTAGGTTCGAAGGCTTCGAGCTTCACCATGGTGACACGACGGTTCCCATCCCAGGCCCTTTCAGGGTCAAGGCGGCAAGGATCCATGACATCGACCATGTCAGGCAGACGTGTGTATTTGCCCTCTCGCTCCAGCGAAGCTGAAGAACCTCCCACGGCGCATGGCGTAGCCTATTTACGCATCGGAGAACCATCACATGCCGTACGATGATTGGAAGTCCCGCGACCCGCATGCGGAAGAACTGTCCTCTTGGGACGAGAGGCCCCGTCGTGGCGAGGACCACTTCGAGACCGAGATCGACGCACGTGGTGACCGTGCAGATGAGATCGCAGCTGAGGCATCCTCTCATGGGCTGCAAGCGTCTGTCGGTCCAGACACGGTCTACATCGAAGGACCGTACGACAGGATGCTGACGTTCATGGTGACCGTGATGGGCATGTCTGCAGACCAAGTGCCGAAGGCTGTCACCCCCGTTGTGACTGAGTCACGCAGCGAGTACGATTGGGACAGGTACCTCGGCAGGCGCCAGGGCGTGATGGACTACAAGGCATACGAAGAGTGGCTTGAAGACGTTGACGTCGAACTGCAGAAGCACGGCCTGGGCGGGTACGGACAGCAAGAGCTGATGGACTCGCAATACTGGATGTCTTCGTTCAAGTCTGCTCTCACTCCACGCGAGGCAGTCAGCGATTGGATGATGGACTTTGAAGGACCGATGGAAGACCTTGAGGGACCCGTGAAAGAAGAGATGTCGAAAGACGTTGACAGCGAAAGCGTCAATGAATTGGTGAGAATTCCTTCGAACCGAGGCGAAACACGGGATGCGACTGCCGCACGCGTCCAACGTCAACGTCAGCGCCGCGACACTGGCAAACCCGGGTCGGTTTCCGGTCACAATTATGCCAATACTGCTTCGCATTCAGGCGCCGAAAAAACGGCCAAACGTCTCGGTGGCGTCGATCCAGAAGCAACGAAACGAAGGTCAAGTCCGAGCGGCCGCGGTCGCGCCGGTATGAGGTTGACAACACCGGGTGATGAAAGCAACGGCATTGATGAAGCCGATCTCGACGACACCATCGAGATGCGCGATGAAGAGCACGCAGACCCAAGCGGCCGCGAGTGGTCGTCGGGGCTTGATGAAGCGCACGGAAAAGACAAAGAAAAGTGCCCGTACTGTGCACACGAATTTTCTCCCGATCCAGGAGACCGAGTGGTACCTGGACGCGTTGAATGTCCAGCATGCGGTGGCGACTTCGATGCTAGCTGCACTGGACACGATGACGAAGCATGCGATGCAAACCAGATGGACGTCTGCGAAGAGTGCCAAGGCGTCGGCTACATCCTTGATGACATGGGCAAGATCAGCGGAGTGTGTGAGTACTGCGACGGTCTCGGACACGTTGACCGCGACGTTGACGTTGAGCTCCCACCTCCGCAGACGCAGGTCACGGCGATCGAGAGCGCTAACCAGTTCGACAAGTTCATGGACGTCACCATCATGAAGGAGCACTCGCTTCGCAAAGTCGAGGTCGAGGACACGCCTCAGAGGAAATACGCCAAGAAGTACCGTGAGCATGCGATCAACCGCATGAAGGTGGGAGGCAAGCAATGAGCGCCGTGAAGCTGGGAACTGTGAAGAGCGTCAAGGCGTTCGTGCAAGAGGTCATTCGCGAAGGCGTCAAGAACGCTCTCCACCAGAAGGCCCTTGACGAGAAAGAAAAGCAGTCGGCCCTCTCGGGTGGCGGAGACCAATCAGGCGGGGGCGATGGTGGTATCTCCGACCTCTTCGGTGGGGGTGACACTCAGGGCGGCGAGGGTGACCAGGAGCAGCCTGAGCAGACCTCCAAGACTGGCGACGACGAGAAGGAGAAGCTCAAGAGCGGCGAGGTCGAGACGAAGGACATCGTCGAGAAACTGAACTCAATTCGCTCTGGAAAGTCCTTCAAGGATGACCACATCAAGGGTTCGATGGAGCAGTACATCGAGAGCATGTCAAAGGCTGAGAAGACGGCGCTCTTCGCGTTCCTGAAAGGCATCGCTCAGATCGTCACAGGCGAGATCCCCGCGCAGCAGGCGGAAGAGCCTCAGAAACAGCCTGCGAACGTGCAGATGCAAAAGGGCGAAAAGACCCAATCGAAGAGCATCAAACCGAACGTCATCAAGGGTCAGGCGCCTCAGCAGAAGAAGCCGAGCGCAGAGGACACGACGGCTCCCATCACGGCAAAGAAGCGCTGAGAAAGGTGTACAGTTTGCTACATGCAAGACGTACGCCTTATTCCGCTTTCGAACGGTGAAACGCTCGAGATCACCATCCACCCAGGCTTCCTGGACGTGGTCCGCAAACAGTTCGACATCGCTCCCGAACAAGAGGTCACCGACGAGCACATTCGCATGTTCGTCTACGGTGTGTTCAAGACTGCGATAGACAAGGCGGAGGCGAGTGGCTGAGTTCAGCGAGATCGGCGACAAGGCAAAAGCCTCGTTCGAGAAGGCTCTTCGTGAGGACAACGCCGACAACGCGGTGTTCACCCTCATGTACTTTGGCATGAATGGCAAGCACTGGCCTGACAACGATCTGATCAATCGTGTGTACGACTTGGGCCTGACTTCGACAACCATCCAGGACCATGTGTGGTGTGGGCTGTACAAGAGGGCACCGAACGAGAGGTTGAGGAGCGAGATCGAAAAGAGCATCCTAGAGTTGTTGGACAACGGCCACGATCCGATGACGATGCTCAGCGGACAAAGCGGACGATGGAAGAGCGGAGACCTTCCAGTTCACCTGGCAGACGCAATGATCGAGGCCGCCATCACGCTCTTCGAAAAAACTGGCGATGCTGACAAGATCGTCAACACTGCTAGCGAAGTAGACGACTGTTGCTCTGTCGAAATGCTGCGTGAGGCCGAGGCGACCGTCGTCGAGAGCGGCGACCTTAAGGCCATTCACAAGTGGTACCGCGGAGAGATCACGGGACAAGGCCCAGTCTTTGCGATGGCCCAGATGATGAAGGACGACATGGTCTTTCACTCGAAGGAGAACTACAAGGACAAGCCCATCAAGGTGAAGTGGGTGTACGACGCTCCTGAGCTGGGCGGCGTGGCCATCTACGGCTCAGTGATGCGAACAGCAAAAGGAGAGCCTCTGTGGTGGTCTGACGAGGAGACGTTGGGATTGCACCGCATCGTCACCACGATCGACTGGTTCAACTTCGTCAACATGGACAAGAAGCCCGTCAATGGCATGATGCCAGTTCCAGAGAGCGTGCACGACACAGGCGAGTGGCCTTGGGGGAAGAAGATGGAAAAGGAAGGAACGCTCCGCGAGCTCGTGAACCTGATCGTGGAGCGCAAGATGCGTGAGGCTGACCACAGCTCAGGCAAGAAGGTGCCCTACGGGTCGAGCAAACACATCAGAGACCTCGAGAAGCGCATCAAAGAATTGAGGACCTGGCAAGCGAAGCAGAAGAAAGGCAGCGAGAAGCGCGCTCACTACACCCGCCTCATCCAGCAACTTCGGGCTGAGCTTGCCTCTGCACACCGCACCGCTGAAAAGAAGAAGGCGAAGAAGTGAGCGACGAGGAGAAGATCAATCCAAGGTCTTGGAGACAGATCGTTCACCTCGCGGCGTTGCGCGCAACGAATTGGCTTCAGACTGAATTTGTGCCGTTTGAACCAACGATGAAATCGACGCGCTGGTTCGTATACGAGGAAAGCGATCACTCAAGGGTAGTCACGCTTCGATGTGTGTTCGGAAACACTACAATCTATCGGGCAGTGTTCTACCGTCCAGAAACAAGTCCAGAAGAGGTTCGAATAGAGTTTAACTCATCTGAGGCGGCCAAGAAGCTTAATGGGTTGAAAGAAGCGCTGCAACCAGACAACAGCGGAGACGGCTTGTGGTGGGCTGACGAGAACTACTACCCGATCCGACCGATGTGGACAGGCGAGAGTGTCTCTCTCAAGCCCATCGAGTCGTGGACAATCATCAACGGAAACACAGGTGATGTTGTCAGTGAAGGTCGGCAACGCACGTTGGTAGAGGGCGGCGCAGTGGGGCACCTTTCGCACCTGTATGAGAACCGCGATCTGACATTCGCTGAGTTGAAGGAGATCCTGACGACCGCAGCCGAGGGTCGCCTTGAGAAGGTCAGCGAGAAGCTCGATGGCATGAACTGCGTGTTCACTTGGAACGCAGAGTTGGGCGAGCTCAAGGTCGCTCGCTCGGGCGGAGACATCAAACGCGGCGGCATGGACGCCGGGCAGCTTGCAGACAAGTTCAAGGACCGCGGCAACTTGACCGACGCGTTCAACTCAGCATTCAAGGTGCTGAGCGATGTGATCACTACCATGCCAGAGGAAGAGCGTGTGCAGGTGTTCGGCGACTCGGCCAACTTCTGGTACTCTGTCGAGATCATCTACACCGCCAATCCGAACGTCGTGAACTACGACGGGAATGCTGTGGTCTTCCACGGGTGGCCAGTGTTCGAGGCCGACGCAGAGGGAAACGTCTCAAAGGGAGAGAACGAGACGGGCGTGCAGCTCCTGACGTCCAACGTCAACAGGATGCAAAAGGCCGTGACCCTTCGCAACTGGCAGGTTCGAGGTCCCGCCATGGTGAACCTCAAGAAGCTCTCTGATGGCAGCGTCGCACAGGCGGCAATCGACAAGATCTCTCAGACCCAATCCGACGCTGGCATGAGCGACTCGAACACGATCAACGACTACCTGACCGCACTCATGAGCGAGGAGGTCGCCAACCTAGGCCTGCCCGAGGAAGCAGCCGCAGCGACGGTCGCTAGGTCTCTGAACAACCCGGGAGCTCCTGCCCTCACCGCGATCAAGAAGCTCGTGCCCAAGGAGCGGTACCCTGCCGTGCAGGACTTCGTGAAGGGCTCTCCTGTCCTCCTGAAGCGCTTCATCGCCCCCATTGAGGCAGCTATTCAAGCGTTCGCTGTGACACTCCTGACTGGCCTTCGGTCGTCCCTGGTGGGCTCCCACGACGAGGAGGTGGCCCGTCTCCGCCAGGCGGTGACGAGCGCCGTCAAGGCCATCGAGTCGAGCGGGAACGAGTCTGCGATGGAGGTGCTCAAGCGCCAGATGCAGAAGCTCGGGTCCGTCGAGAACATCACGACGCCCGTGGAGGGCGTCGTCTTCATCTGGAAGGGGAATGCCTACAAGTTCACGGGTTCATTCGCTGCGGCAAACCAGATCCTCGGCCTGTTCAAGTACGGCCGCGGGAAGTCACCGCCGCTCGGAGAGGCCTACTTACGGGAAGCCGTCGAGGGGCTGCGAAAGAAGTGCGTCGCCCAGTGAACGAAAAGTTGATCGTAGAGTACTTGCGCCTCGTGTTGAACGAGGACTCGCTAGGCTCGTCGATCGCTCAGGATGAAGAGGCCGCACGTCTAGCATACGCTTCGGCGATGCAGGCCCTCGACAAGTGGGACATCGAAAATCGCAAGAAAGAAACGTTCCTCGCGCAGTGCAGGACGCTTGGCATTAGCCCAGACACGTTGAAGGCCCGCGCGCTCAAGACCTCCGAGCCCGACAAGTACAACTACGACCCCAAAGTTCTGCAGTCGTCATCGCACCTGCTAAAGGCGAAAGTTGCTAAGGCTCGTAAGCAGTTGTCGATGTTCGATCCTAGTGCTATCGACTTCAATGACGATGAGCTGGTGAAGAAGGCGCCTCATGCAAAGCAATCGGGCGTCGAAGTGAGGATGCCCGAGCGCCGTAAGAAGGTCTACATCGGCGTTGACAAGCTTGAACCGCTTCAATTGTACAGGTGGGACGACAAGCGTTGGGCAAACGCCATCAGGCAAGTGCCCATCGGTTTCGGAAAAGGCAAGGACACTGGTCACCCTGGCGAAGAGCGTCTAGCTTTGATCCTCGGTGGAGAGGTTCAGAGTGACAACGTCAGCTTTGACATCGTGACGCACAATGGCTGGCATTGGGAGGTCAAGGGCATCTCGAAGCCGTCTGACAAGATCAGGCCGGGTGTGCAAGGACAACGCGCATATCAGGTTGCAGAGTCGGCGCTGAATGACTTGTGCGATGAGCTGAAGGACTTCGTAGAAGAGATTGACGGAGACGTGAACGACATCACGACTTCCGTAGAGCAACGAGGCATGTACGCTGTGTGCGCTCGTTTCGTAGAAGAGGAAATGAACGAGCTGAAGAGCGGTGAGATCTCTCGTGAGAGGTTCATCTTGTTCCGCCGAGCCCTCAAGGCAGCGTCCAGCTTGAAGAAGGCCTGGCGCGCCGAGGTCGGCGAGAAGGGTCCCGAGATGTTGAACATCGTCGGCAAAGACGTATCGCTCTCTCGAGAGAAGTACATTGACGTGGCACGAAGGGTGCACTCTCACAGCCCAGAGGCAGACGTGCTCAGCGTCATCGATGCACGTGAACGTGCATTGCAACTGTTGTGGAGCAAGGCGTTCGACGATCCTGATGCATGGTTGAACGAGTGGGACGCAAGCATTGACGTCTCCAAGATCTTCGCCGAGGTCGCTGGCATCTTTGTCGTCACTCACCAAGGCTTCTACAAGATCCCACGCAAGATGCTCCGCAAGGCGTTGAAGCTTTTCAGCATCAGCCAAGGTCTTCCACGATACATCGTTGACCTATGACCGCATGCGCGGTGTAGTCTATGTTTGACGTGGCGTAGTAGCGAACCATGCACATCCACGAGACGACAAAGTACCGAGAGTGCGTTGACGTCGTAGCGTGTGAGATCATCAGGCTCAAGGAAAACCTCGAGGAACTCAAGCACTACAAGCGTGGCACACCCGGCATCGCCGACAAGCGCGCACAGGTGCGTTCCTCATTGAAGACGCGGGAGGCCAAGCTGGCGAAGTTCCAGTCGTTGGACGGCTTCTCTACGTTTGAGCTCATCCACATCCTCGCAGAGATGGAGGGGACGGTGTGGACGCCTGAGCAAGCTGAGGCTTGGAACTCTGAGCGTGCAATCCACGAGGGAAAGGGCGAGAAGAGCCTGAGGATGCGCTTCGGCCTTCCGCTCGTGTCTTCGCAGTGTGAGGGAGACCTCGGAGAATTGGGCGAGGTGAAGTGCATTCAGGCGTCTGCGACCAAGCAAGCAGCGTCCAGACCATCCGCGTGGGACGGGCGGGGAAGAGCGCCGTCGGACGCGCCTTGATGGACATGGCGGAGGCAGGAATGCTACGAACCCTTTCTGTGGCAGAACGAGAGGCGATAGCCAACGGCGAGGTGCTAGAAGGCATGCTGCACCGAACTTTGCCAGCAGAGGTGCGGGCTACGTACGCTGCTTACCTTGCACCGAGCAAGGTTCTTAGCGCCTACAACGCAATCTTCGGTGCCACTGAGTTCGGCTACATCTGGGTGCCGAAGGAAGAGTACGATGCAGCCTGGAGGCTTGTGAGCATCACTGCTTACAGCACACGCTATGCCTTGCGCCGAGAGTACGTGGTGCGGCGCATCAACCGCGCAGCATCATTCTCACGAGCTGCCTGAGCACGCTCTCTGCCTGAGGCTTCGGCTTCTTCTTGCCGACGGTCTTCTTTGCCGCGGCAGGCGGGTTCTTTGCCGTGTGGTAGAGCATGTCCCACACCTCGTCGCTCTGCAGGGAATTCGGCAGGCCCTTCATGAACGTGGCCTTGTCACCGCTCGCAAGCGCTTGACGCACCTTGGTGCCGCTGATGTCCACGGTCTCTGTTCGCTTCACAGGCCTGACCTCGAGCTGTCCCTTCCCGTAGAGCTCGCTTCCGTACTTCTTCAGGATGGTCTCGGGGAAGTTGTTGGCCGCGTCCTCGGTGTCTGAGTAGATGACGTAGACGTCATGAGACCCTTCCTTGTTAGCCTTGTCGATCGCCTTCCAGACGTTGGCAACGGGGGACCCGCCGTAGGTGACCACGACGTTAGGCGGAAGCGAACGCTCGATGAACTTGTCCCAGAGCTGCTTCATGTCGCCGCCGCTCACGAGAGGCTCACCCTCGCGGAACCTGTCGCTCAGGCTCACGAAGAGCATGACCTTGTCACACTCTTTGGCCGCAAGGCGAACGAGCCCGTCGTGGCCGATCGTATACGGCTTGGCAGACATCGGGATCAGGCCTATGCGCATTGCCATTGTGTCAAACCTTCGGGTCCTGTGATAGGATGACTGTAAGTAGGCACGAAGAACATGGACAAACAACAACCAGTGAAGGTGGTCTCCTGTGGCGCGGTGCCGTGGAGGGTCGTGGACGGACAGGCGCAGGTCCTGCTCATCCGCCAGTTCGAGCACAAGCAAGCGTGGAGCATCGCGAAGGGGCATCTCAAGGACGGCGAAAGCATCGAGGAGTGCGCTGTGCGCGAAGTCCGCGAGGAAACGGGCCTGAATGTCAAGCTCGGTGACAGGCTCCCGGACGCGGTCGTGAACATCAAGGGCGGCACGAAGACCGTGGTGTCGTTTCTGGCCGAACCCATCGGTAGTCAGGAGCCGAACATCGAGGACCCCGACTGCGAGGTCGTAGAGGCCAAGTGGTTCAACGTAAACGAACTTCCCGAGCTTCAGCACTACCAACGCAGCCTCATCGAAGAGGCGGTGCTCGAGGTGGAGCGAGAGGCGTACGAGATGGACCCGTACGAGGGGTGAGGCTGTGAACACCAAGGGCACGTAGGGGCCTACTTAGAGCTTGCAATGAGCAAGCTTCGAGCCCGTGTCCTGCTACGAGAGTGCGTCAGGGCCATGCTCTTGACAGAGGAGGAGGCCGGGTCTGTCACCATGGACATCATGGGCTCGGCAGGCTCAGGCGGTTGGGGATACGGCACCGCGTTCGGCGACGAGAAGGAGATGTACAACATCTTCGTCAAGCCCTTCGTGGACGTAGTCCAGACGACCGCGGGCAAGGCGAAGGAAGTCTCCTCGTCGGCTCAGACAGCTATTCACACGGCGTTTAGGACGATCGCAACGACCCTGATCCCGTTCCTCAACAAGGACTATGCTGACATCTTCGCCACGGAGAAGAAGCGCATTGACAAGATCCGCAAGGAGTATGCGGAGGTCTACAAGTCTAATTGGGACGCCTTCAACTACGAGGATGCGGTGTTCGCATCGTTCCTTTACGACCCCGTCAGCTTCCTGACCACCCGCTTCATACAAAAAGCACCTAAGGCCGCGATGGAGATACTCAGCGTTCTGTCTGGCGGAACGCTCGACGACGACCTGGGCAAGGCGAAGAGCCTGCTCGGCAAGGAAAAGGACAAGCGCCGCGAGCGTCGTAAGCACGAAGGCGTGATCAAGGAAGACGGCGAGGGAGAGAGCGTGCTCTCGAGGGTCGCACAGGCATTCTCTGGCAAAGAGGTGAAGGCCAAGCTTTCGCAGTCTCAGGTCGTCCAGAAGATGCAACAGGTGGGCCAGCAGATGGTCCGTGAGACGCTTGCCGAGGTCTTCAAGCACGCCAAGGGCGTCCTCTCCGCCAGGTCCTTGGCCGACCTGCAGAAGATCACGAAGAAGCCAATCCCAGGCATGGACCAGCTCAAGCAGGTGCCTGAGGCCGAGAGGGCCCAAGCCGAAGAGCAGCTCCTCAAAGCAGTCAAGGAGAGCATGAAGCTCTTCTACGTCAAGAGCCTCGAGGCACAGGTCAAGTCTGCAGTCGACGGCGGCACGCCACAAAACAGCGGATACGTCCAAGACTACATGAAGGTCATCGGCAAGATCAAGGCGCTGTGATGCGTACAACGCTCGGACGTTTACGTGCGATCTTGCGCGAAGAGTATGACCCAGAGAAGTACGCTCCGCAGCTTGACAAGATCGTTGCCAAGCACGCTGCGCCGCACATCTACCTTCGTTTCGACGACAGAGAGTCGTTCAGCAAGGCACGCAGCTTCCGCTTTGACCTGAACCCAAACCAGCACAGCAACCACGCAGGCCTGTGGACGTACATGATCGAGCCAGGTTCAGACGCCTTGCACAATGCGACATTCGGCTCATCGTCTAGGTGGGTGACCATTCTGCGTGCCAAGGACCCGCGACGGATGGTGCGTTCTGATGAGTACACCTCAGACGACCTGGCGCGGGACATCAAGCAGCTCACAAAGACGTATCCCGTGGATGCGATCAAAGATGCTCTACGAAAACGCTCAGAGCTCAATGCTCAGCGCTTGGAACAAGCAGAAGAGTTCAAGGACGAGCACCCAGAGATCTACGCCGACATGGTCGCATCATACACTGGCGCCCCGCATCCGTTTGAGAACCTCGACTGGCTGGCTTCATACTTCGGGAAGGACGACGTCAGGACAAGGTATCGTCAGTTCTATACGTCATTGGGTTACAAGGGCATCGAAGACCCGTTGGGCATCATCGACACCAATGGGTGGACGGCGGTCCACTTCGACCCAGGCAACGTAAAAATTGTGAAGCGCTACAGGCTCGAGCACGCGTCAGAACCAGAAGAGCAAGACAAAAGGGACGAAGAGTATTGGGCACAGCGTCGTTTGCCCGACGACTTCGATCCCATGAATCCCAACAATGATCCTGGCGAACCGACGCACGAACCAGGCTGGTACTACGCAGTTGGCGGCGAGAGGAAGCGCGATCCTCGTTTGCCAAGAGACGCATGAACAGAGTGTGACGGGCGGTTTAGGGTCCTCCGCATGGCAAGGAAGCAGACCCCCAAAAACTACAACACCGGCGAAATGCAACCCGACGAGCTCAATGCCCTAAAGGCGCTCGTGCAGGAGTTCATGAACAAGGTCGATAGCGTTGACAACGAGATCGAGACCCTCAAGCAGGATCGCAAAGAGCTCCTCGAGGAGTACGCAGACAAGCTCGACATGAAGACGCTCCAGGCAGCGATGCGCGTCATCAAGATCCAGAGGGGCGTCCAACACAAGGACACGTTTGACGTGTTCATCGAAGCGCTCACCGACCCCGAGCAGTGACAGTCAAAAACGCCACCAGGTAGGAGGTAACGATGAACGACGATCGTTTCGAGGGCATCGTACGCCCTTACGCATGGGAAGACGTTAAGAAGCTTCAAGGTCGAACCAAGGTCGAGCACACGCTGGCAAAGCATGGCGCGGAACGACTGTGGTGGCTGATGAAGATGGGTTACGTGGCCACATTGGGAGCGAGCACGGGCAACATGGCCGTGCAGTACGTCAAGGGGGGCCTCAAGGCGATCTACTGCTCAGGCTGGCAGGTTGCTGCCGACGCGAACCTTGCAGGTCAGACGTACCCAGACCAGTCCTTGTATCCCGCAGACAGCGTCCCGGCGGTGGTCAAGCGCATCAACAACGCCCTGCTTCGAGCAGAGCAGATCGATGCACTTGAAGGGAAGCACGACGTGCTCGATTGGTTGGTGCCCATCGTGGCCGATGCCGAGGCAGGCTTCGGAGGTCCACTGAACGCCTTCGAGATGATGAAGGCGATGATCGAGGCAGGCGCCGCGGGCGTCCACTTCGAAGACCAACTGTCCTCTGCAAAGAAGTGCGGTCACCTCGGAGGCAAGGTACTAGTCCCTACTGGCGAGTTCATCAAGACGCTGGTCGCCGCTCGATTGGCGGCAGACATCGCCGAGGTCCCGACCGTCATCATCGCAAGGACCGACGCCGAGAGCGCCAAGTTGATCACCAGCGACGTGGACGAGCGAGACCAGCATTTCATCGACAGAGAGAAGGGTCGCACTGTGGAGGGGTTCTACCACCTCAGCGGAACCCCCGTGGACAGGTGCGTGGCTCGAGCGCTTTCCTATGCCCCCTACGCGGACATGCTTTGGTTCGAGACGAGCACCCCTGATCTGAAGCAAGCCAAGGAGTTTGCCGACAGGGTCCACGCCGCGCACCCGAACAAGCTCCTTGCGTACAATTGCAGCCCGTCGTTCAACTGGTATGCGCATCTGTCAGAGAGCGAGATCGCAGAATTCCAGAACAAGCTCGCCGCGATGAAGTACGCATTCCAATTCGTTACGCTGGCTGGGTTTCACACTCTGTCTCACTCGTCGTTTTCTCTTGCACGTGACTACAGGCAAGAAGGAATGCTCGCGTACGGTCGGTTCCAAGAAGAAGAGTTCCACGCAGCCAAATTCGGTTACACCGCTGTGAAACACCAGCGTGAAGTTGGCACAGGCTACTTCGATGCTGTGTCTCAGGTCATCGGTTCGTCTTCGACCTTGGCCATGGAGGGTTCCACAGAGAGGGAACAGTTCCATGAACAGGCACCCGCGAAAGAGTAAGATCGTCACATGGGAAAGTCGAAGAAGGCATCTGCTCCTGCTCAACCCACGTACGAGCTGAGGCTCACAGCAGTCGAGCTCGAACACCTTCGTGACATGTTTAACATCAGGTTGCCAGTTGACATGGCAACAACGGTAAGCCAGTCGTTGGCTGAGCAACAAGGCAAGGGCGCAGTCGAGGCCCTCATGTGGCAAAAGGTGGCGACCGCATGCAAGAAGGCCGGGCTGCCGCTTGACGACGGTGCACCAGATTTCGTCGTCGGCCTGATGACAGTGCCGACGATGGGCGTCTTCCGCATCGCTCACGATGCAGAGGAAAAACAGGAGATTGCGGAGCAGAACAAAGTCTTTCCTGACGTAGAGGAGGAGAAGTGAGCTCAACCTACAGGGTCGGTCAGGTCATCTACGTGGTGATGAGCAAGGAGATGCGCGTCATCCCGTTGCAGATCATCAAGGAGGTCATCGAGAGGACGATCGACGGTGACACGACGGAGTACATCGTTCGAGGCCGCGACGAGGCAAGCACGATGCCAGTCTCACAGATCGAAGGCGAGGTCTTTGAGACGTCCGACAAGGCGAGGAAGGCTCTCATCGAGCGTGCCACCACGTCGGTGCACAGGCTCGTGGACAAGGCAATGGAGAACGCAAAGGCGTGGTTCGCGGCCGCGGCCGAGCCCGACATGCCCAAGGCACGTCCCGCGAAGAAGCCAACGAAGTCTCCCGTTCCCCCGCCCACCGCAATCGATGAAGACGATCCCGTGCAACAACTTCGCCGCGAGCTATTGCAGGAACGTGATGGAGGAGACGTACCCGATGAGAGCGTGGGTGAACTGATGACGCTCCCGGACGGCACGACTGCCCGGGTTAAGATCTCCGCTCCCAAGCTCCCACAGTGAACTGAGTACACTGCCCGTTGTAGGATGCAAACATGACAGCAACCATCGTCCTGGTTATGCTCCTCATGATCGCGGTGACTTCGTTCTTCTCGTACATTGCCGGGCGTGACAACGCTCGGGCTGAAATGATCCTGAAGGTGAGCAAGAGCAGGATCGCTCACATCGACGCGCTCAAGCGCGTGCATGATCAGGTGTTCATCCTCGCGAAGGTTTGCACAGGTCCTGCCCAGATGCGCGACGGACTGAACCAGTTCATCCTGTCCGAGATGAATAGGTCGAAGTGATCGTCTCAGCGGTCTTCATCTCTGCGCTCCTCATCGTGAATGTGATGTTCATCGTGACGAGGCACATGCACCTGTACAATGCACGGTGCAAGCACATTGACAGCCTGTACCTCGTGAAGGACGCCTTGAAGCGCGGACCTGCTGAGGCCCACAGGGTCCTGAACGACGAGATACGAAAAGCGTGAAAGTTTTAGGTCGGCGCGCGGGGCGACCTAACTATGATCGAGCACATGGACCTCACGAACGTATGGATGAACGACAGCACGGTGCTGGCTCAGTTCGGCCACGTCCTGGGAGCCTACGCTGTCGTGATCACGGCTGACTACTTCACCCACAAGCGGTGGGTCGCCTTTTCATTTGGCGGAGCCATGATGCTCTATGCCTTGCTGAAGGAGTTCTGGTACGACGCGACGTACGAGATCCCACGCCAGACATTTGGCGACAACATGTTGGACTTTTCCATGTACTTCCTCGGAGTACTGCTAGCCTTAGCTGTCGTACGGTACAAGAAGAGGTGAGCGTGGCCTGGTTGTACATCGCAGTCGCCATCGTGGCAGGAGGGTGCTGGGGCATCGTCCAGAAGATGGCCTTGAGGGACTCGTCCCCGCTCATGGTCACAGTCGTTTCCGCGTACGTGTACTCGATCATCGGTCCCGCGGTGTTCCTCTACATGAAGGGCGCGGGCAAGTCTGTGTCATGGTCGATGTCGAGCATCCTATGGGTGTGTCTGGCCTGCGTCCTCGTGACAGTGAAGGCCTTCGCCTTCTCGTCGGCGGTCCAACAGGCACCCGTGGGCCTCACGGTGGGCCTCACGGGCGCGTATCCATTGCTAACCTTCGCCCTCTCCGCGCTCGTCCTGGGTGAAGCGGTCACCCTTCAAAGGCTCGTCGGCGTCGCGGTGGTTTCGATCGGGATATTAGTCCTGAGTTGGTGAAAGTCCCGTGGGACCGTGGTAGGGTTGATCCATGAGCGACCCCTATCGAGAGAATGCCGCTCCAGCGGACGTGGAATCTGCTCCCAAAAAGCGTGATCGCGACGATCTCGCCGAAGACTACTTCCATCGCGCTGGAGACACGTTCGACGCGCCGATTGCTATTGCCATGGCAGCGCGCGGCCTTCGCTCAGTGATCTACAACGCCGTCGAGACCATGGTGGCCGCTCTCCGAGCGCAGGAAGACAACGCCGAGAAACGTCACCGGGAGATCTTGGCTGCGTTGGGATACGACCTTGTCCGCGACGGAGACATCGCGACGCTCAACAAGATCAACACTCACGCGGAACGGACGGTGACCAAGTGACACCTAAGATCCTCTGCATCGACGGCATGAATTTCTTCCACCGAGCCCGCAGCGGGTTCCAAGGCGGCGAGTGGCCAGTCGTCTACAACTTCTTCCGCCAGTTCCGCGCCCTCGTGGAGATGCACAAGCCCACGCGAGTGTACGTGGTCATGGAGGGGCACCCCGTCAAGAAGGCTGCGATCCTGCCCGAGTACAAGGCGAACAGGCTCGTTGAACCGAACAGCAAAAAAGCCGAAGAGATGAAGGAGTTCTTCAGGCAAGTCGACGTCGCCCGACACATGCTCACGTGGATGTTCCCGGTCTCCGTCGTCACGCACCCTACGTTCGAGGCCGACGATACGATCTACAACCTCATCAAGCGCTCTTCGACTGCGGTGCCCTGGGTCGTGGCCTCCAACGACAGCGACTTCATCCAGCTGCTCGATGAGTTCGAACACGTCAAGCTCTACAACCCGATGAAGAAGGAGTTTGTGGAGAAGACGCCGTCGCCCACTGGCATCGAGTACTCGTACGTGCACTGGAAGGCGCTGCGCGGTGATCCGAGCGACAACATCCCGAAGGTGCCGGGCATGAGCGACAAGAAGGCGCTCAAGATCCTGACGACCCCAGGGACTGTTGTCGAGCTCTTGAGCGACCCAGAGCTCGTGGAGACGTGGCGTCGAAACTGTGAGCTCATCGGGTTCCAGACATGGACCGACGCAGAGGCCGCGCAGATGGTGAGCTCCGAGCCTCGCAAGTCATGGGACGAAGTCAAGCGGCTCTTCAACGAGATGGGCTTCAAGTCGCTCACGAAAGACAAGGCATGGAACAAGATCCTTGCGACGTTCGACCCCCTTTGGGGTGGTTGAAAAAGCACAGGCCCGGGTGCCTCATCAGGAGCGACGGGTGGTGCAATATCTGGCGCGACCCTGTCATTGGCGGTAACACTACGCACAATAGGCGGGTCGGACGCCTTCAGAAGCACACGCTTGCGATGGTGATCTGTTCAAGCAGCTACGAAAGTGATACGTGGCTCATGATCATCGCCGACGGCAATTTGGGATGGGTGAGGGCCGACTGGGTGTTTGACGCCTGAGACGCGGTGTACATTCGAGGCATGAGCCTCAGGAAGTTCTTCGTCGCACTCTTCGTCACCCTGGTCATTATCAGCTGCACGATGTGGGCTGAAAACCCAGGCAGAACATACGCTGTGTACATCGATCCGTCGTTCAGCCCCCAACAACGACAGATGGTCAGAGCGGGGTACGAAGAATGGAGCGAGGCCTCGAACTGGTACTTCAGGTTCGAGGAGACGAGCTACAAGGACACGGGCGTCGTCATCAGGGTCTGGGCAAACACCGTGACACAGCTCCACAGGTTTGGTCCGAACGTCATCGGTGAGACGTGGCACGACGGTGAGAGCAGCGACATCTACCTCCCTGTTGACTTCGAGGATTGGTGGTGGTTCGAGCACACGGCGCGCCACGAATTCGGACATGCCTTGGGAGCGAAGCACATTGATGCGGGCAACGTGATGTGCGGCTACAACCAAAGCCAGAGCGAGAGCATCACGTGTGCTGACGTCAAAGAGGTGTGTCGTCACTGGGACACGACTTGTGTCCCACAAAACATGCCTGCGTGCATGTGGGGGTCTGAAGCGGGAGAGTGAGGATTTCTCCTCGGAATGCGCGACGCGTGAGACCTACATACTCCTTTGAGGTGAGGTCGCCATGTCAAAGGTCCTGCGTTTCCTCATGTTCGTCTGGGCCTCTCCCGCGACGTTGGTGGGCATCCTTTTCTGTTCGTTCTTCGACGTCATCGTGGGTTGGTTCACCTACCTCGGCCGCAAAGGAGACGCCCTCGTGTGGAGCATCAATGAGAAGCACGCTCCTCTTTGGGTCTCCTCGATGTTCGGGTGGCACAACGCCCTTGTGATCGGGAACGCTGTGGTGCTAAGGCACTACGTAGACGACGAGCGCTCAGCGATGGTCATCAGACACGAACAGGAGCACGTCCGCCAGTGGATGACGCTCGGCGTGTTCATGCTTCCTATGTACGTGCTCTGCTGGTTGATCCTCCTGACGGCACAGCACGCTCACCCGACCTACGATCACCCGATGGAGATCGATGCCCGCCGCGCGGCAGGACAGGTCATCGACGTGGTGGGGGCGCTGAAGCGCCTTGTGGAGCAGGGAAAGCTCCACGTTCACAAGCACAAGTGATGTTGTAGGGTCGAGCGGTGAAGGTCGCCTGGCTGTCACTCCTGCTATGTCTGTCCTGCACCGCGGTGAGGACGTCCAGCGGTTACACAGTGTTCCAGACGCAGGTCTTTGACCGCACGCTGTCGTGCAAGGGCGACCTGTGTTGCTGGCCGTGGAAGGACAAGGGAGAGCAGGTCGTCGTCTGTGCCAAGCCGCTTGACCCCGACGATGGCACGCCGTATCACATCGAGGGGTTGGTCATCACGGTGAGGGGGAGGTTGCCGTGACATTCAAACCTGGGGGACTTAGTTGGTCGTAGAAATCCAGACTTGTTGGTGACTTTTCCTCAAGCACACGTGATCGAAGATCCAGGGCCCTATCTGATTGTAGAGGCAAATTGTGACAACGTTGTCCCAAACCTAGCCCCCGGTCTTGCTTCGACAGTCCACATTCTTGCGAATGGCAGCGTTTTCCGTGTACGTGACAACATGTTAGTGTTGATACAATGACCTGGTACGTTTACGTCGACTGGACAACTGAAGCTGAACCTCGCCCGTTCTACGTGGGCAAGGGAAACGATGCTCGTCTCAACCGTTTGATGCGCAATCGGCTTCACACGAACATCAAACGAAAGTACGGCTTCGCTCGTGAGGTCGTGATGGTGACAAGCGTTGAAGAGTACGCGATGAATCGAGAGAAGGACCTCATCGCCAAGTACAAGACGAATGTCACCAAAGCGGGTCATTGGGGTGCGAACCTGACAGATGGCGGCGAAGGGAACAGCGGAGGCACAAGATCGCCTGAGCTGCGAAAGCTGTTAGGCGAACGTATCAAAGCGGCGCATGCTCGTCCAGACGTCAAGGCACGTCACCGTGCAGGGTGCAAGGCCGGGCACAACACGCCAGAAGCAATCGCAGAGATTAAAGCAAGATACCAAGACGTAGAGTGGAGCAGGCGTCGTAGCGAGGCAATCAGTCGAGCAAGAAAAGGCAAGCCACTCTCAGAAAAAGCTCTAGCTGCTGTTCGCGCCTCTGCAGAGCGCAGACGTGGAACTCACCGCACTGAAGATGAAAAACGTCGGATTGGTTTGGCTGCACTAGCTGAAAATAGAAAATGCAAAGCTTGTGGTGAGATGGGTCACTACAAACACACGTGTCCCAAGGTCGAACACCCGTACAAACCCCGCACGTGTAAGCTGTGTGGTCAACAGGGACACATCGCAAAGGGCTGCTATCGACGCGCGTGACCTAGTTAGGGGCATGCTAGAAGGAATCGACGTCAGCGTGGCCAACGGCCACGTTGACTGGGCAAGGGTCAAGGCTGCGGGCATCAACTTCGGGTACGCGAAGGCAACAGAGGGATTGGGCGGCACGGACCCCACCTTCTACACCAACGTGAAGGGCATCCTCGACCAGGGCATGCCCGCTGGAGCGTACCACTACCTCAAGGTCAGGCACGGCAAGACTCAAGACGCGGATGCTCAAGCCAACCAGTTCTGCGATGCCTACATCAAGGCTGGCTGCACCGCGTTGCCAATGCTGGACTGCGAAGACGGCGGAAACGTCGGCTCCACAGCGGCTGAGTGGTTGATCGCGATCGACATGTTCGTCAAGGTCGTCCGCGCCAGGCTGGGTTGTGACCCGGTGCTCTACACGTACCCGGGCTTCTGGAACTCGCTTGGGCCAGCGATGCGAACGCCAGACGTTGCCTCTCTCAAGCTGTGGATCGCTTGCTATACGCTCGCTTCGAAGCCCATGATGGTGGGACCGTGGACTGACTGGTTCGTCTGGCAGTACGCAGCATCAGCAGGCGTCTTCGGTCGTGTCGATGGCGTTGCGTGGTACGTAGATCGCAGCAGGTGCAAGGGTGAGCTCGCAGACATCATCGCTCCCACAGACGTGAGGAGCATGACACATGTGCAAGTCGATCAACCAGCGCCAGTTCCTGTTCAGCCTCACGAAGGCCTGCAGGTCGGAGACGCTGGTCCTGAGGTCACCAAGCTTCAGGCGCTGCTCAATCACCTAGGCCTGACTGGTGCGGACGGCAAGCACCTCACAGAAGACGGGCAGTTTGGGCCGAACGTCGCCCACGCTGTTGAGACGTTCCAGCGTCTGCACGGGCTTCCCGTGACGGGCGTTTGGACGAAGCCGTGCCAAGACGCCGCCGATGCCATCGTTGCCCCTCAAGAACCTGACCAAGCCCCCCCGCCGCCCCCGCCCGGGCCGGGCCCGGCGGGCCCGGGGGGGCGGGGCGCGCCGGGGGGGGGGCCGCCGGGGGCGGCGGGGGCGGGCCCGGCCGCGG
>VFSW01000194.1_pt1 | contig 84033 bp, 72 predicted proteins | sample 5358111 | NCBI WGS metagenome assembly VFSW01 (sample SAMN11554181, study PRJNA540505) | mine drainage metagenome | isolation source: sediment from site ElyBrook_90M | place: USA: Ely Copper Mine, Vershire, VT | collected 2017
ACCAACCCCCACAAACCCCAAAATTCTTTCCTTACCCCGTTTGGGGGGGTTCCCACACCCCCCGCAACGAGGGTGGGTTTGCGAAAGACCTTCTTCCCTGCGTCATCGCTGCGAGTCGTTCGCGAACGACCCCTACGAAGAAACGGATCTCTGTGTATAACTTCCGCGGGCGCCACCATCGCTTGATTCACTAGTATAGTGTCTCTGAATTAACTAGACAGTTTATCGCGGCTTTTTTTTGCGCGGCAGGGTGCAGCCCGGCTCGATTTACTTAAGGTTTTGGCGATAACCGGCGAGCTCGTCGTAGTCTAGCTACGCGCATGGAAGAAGACTGCCTAAATCACTGTCGAGCCACTACCCAAAATCAACCCGCGAACTGCCGCCGCCCATCCGAGGTAAATGAATTCCGGTTTTTATGGCGCGCAGATCAACCCCCGCGCAACCCCGCCTCCACGCTCGATGTTCATAGATTAAGACCCGCTTAACCTTCCTCAGCTTGCGAAGCGGACGACACGCGCGATACGGTTTGAACGTTTCAACTTTGCGCCAACTGATTGGACATACTGACCAAGCCTGATCCTGATTTGGCATGAACGCGATTCCGACATTCTCACCCGCCTCACCCCAGGCGCATGCGCTGACGGCTTTGTTCATCGGCGTGCTGATCGTGCTGGCCGCGATCTTCGTGCTCGTCACCGGGCTGGTCATTTTCATGATCGTGCGCTTCCGTGATCGGCCGGGCGCTCCCGAGGCGCGGCAGATTTTCGGCTGGACCGCGCTCGAAATCGCCTGGACGCTGATCCCATTCGGGATCCTCGCGGCGATGTCGTTCTTCATGATGTATGCGGACCATGCCGCCGATCCGCCGATTCCCGACGGACGCAAGCCGGACCTGCAGGTCATCGGCCATCAATGGTGGTGGGAGATCAATTACCCCGCCTCGGGGGTGGTCGCGGCCAACGAGATTCACATTCCGGTCGGCAAGCCGATTCTCATCGAATTGCAGTCCGCCGATGTCATCCACGATTTCTGGGCGCCGGAGCTCGGGCGCAAAATCGACGCCGTCCCCGGTCATCCTAATACGCTATGGATCCAGGCCGATGCGCCCGGCACGTATCTCGGTACGTGCGCCGAATTTTGCGGCGTCGAGCATGCCTGGATGCGCTTTCGCGTCATCGCGCAGAGCGAGGGCGACTTCGATGCATGGCAGCGGGCGCAGCTGGTGGTGCCCTCGATGCCGGCGGCGCCCGAGGCCGTCGCCGGGGCGCATATTTTCGCGGACAAAACATGCGTGAATTGCCACGCTGTCGCCGGGACAGCAGCGAACCAGGCCGTCGGTCCCGACCTGACCCATCTCGCGAGCCGGGAAATGCTCGCGGGCGAGGCGGCGCGCAATACGCCCGACGAACTCTATCGATGGCTTAAAGATCCCAACGCGATAAAACCTGACAGCCACATGCCGGACTTCAAACTCACTGACGACGAGGCGCATCAGTTGGTCGCATACCTGGAGGGCCTGAAATGAGCCCGATTGTAGAGGCGGGGGTCGCGCCGAATCTGGTCGCCTCGGAGCGCGAGGGCCTGCTGGCGTGGGTCGCGTCGGTCGACCACAAACAGATCGGCATCCTCTATATGATCTCCTCGATGTTCTTCTTCCTCATCGGCGGCATCGAGGCGCTGGTGATTCGCCTGCAGCTCATGGCACCCAGGCTCCATCTCATCTCGCCCGAGACCTTCGATCAGATGTTCACCATGCACGGCACCACGATGATCTTTCTCTTCGTGATGCCGATGCTCACCGGATTTTCCACCTACGTGATTCCACTGATGATCGGCGCGCGCGACATGGCTTTTCCGCGTCTCAATGCGGTGAGTTTTTGGATTCAGCTTTTCGGCGGGGTCATTTTGTACTTCAGCTTCCTCGCCGGCGGCGCGCCCAACGCGGGATGGTTTTCCTACACGCCGCTCAGCGAAAAGGCCTACTCATCGCTGGCGGGCGTCGACTACTGGATCATCGGGCTGGCATGCATCGGCATCGGCACGCTGGCCGCCGCAATCAACTTCGCGGTCACCATCATTTGCCTGCGCGTGCCCGGCTTGACCATCCGACGCCTCCCGCTGTTCGTGTGGATGACACTGGTCAACTCATTTCTGATGATCAGCGCGTTGCCGTTGCTCAACGCCGCGCTCGCGATACTTCTAATCGATCGCTTTTTTAATGCGCATGTTCTCGATCCCGCATGGGGCGGCTCGGCGCTGTTGTGGCAGCACTACTTCTGGTCCTTCGGGCATCCCGAGGTCTACATCATGATCCTGCCGGCGTTCGGGATCATCTCCGAAGTGATACCGGTGTTCTCGCGCAAGCCGATCTACGGTTACGAATTCGTCGCGGCGTCGAGCGTGGCGATCGCGTTCCTCAGCTTCACCGTATGGGCGCATCACATGTTCGCGGTCGGCATGAGTCACATCGCCAATCTCGCGTTCGGTTTCGCGAGCATGCTGATTGCGGTGCCGACCGGGATCAAGATTTTCAACTGGACCGCGACGATGTATGGCGGCCGCATCCGGTTCACCACCGCGATGATGTTCGCGGTCGCGTTTCTCATCACCTTCACCATCGGGGGACTCTCGGGCATCAGTTTCGCGGTGTTCCCATTGGATTGGCAGCTCACCGACACCTACTACCTGGTGGCGCATTTCCATTACGTGCTGTTTGGTGGAAGCGTGTTCGGGATCTTCGCGGGATTCTACTATTGGTTCCCGAAATTCTCCGGCCGCATGATGTCGGAGCGCCTCGGGGTGTGGAATTTCTGGCTTGTCTTCATCGGCTTCAACATGACGTTCCTTATTCAGCACGTCCTCGGGCTCGCGGGCATGCCGCGCCGAGTTTTCACCTATCCCGATTTGCCCGGATGGGCTGCGATGAATCTGATCTCCACCCTCGGCGCCTTCCTCCTCGGCATCTCGGTGCTGGTGTTCATCTGGAACATCTACGAGAGCCTCGCGAATGGCGATATCGCCGGCGACAACCCGTGGGATGCGTGGACGCTGGAATGGGCGACAACCTCGCCACCGCCGCCGGAGAATTTCCATCGCGTGCCTCCGGTGCATGGACGCCGCCCGCTGTGGGATCTCGCCCATCCGGACCGCGCGGATGAAAAGGTGACGAGCGCATGATCAGCATTCGCGAGCGCGGCAAGATGGCCGTCGGATTGTTCATCCTGTCGGAGACGAACTTTTTCCTGCTGCTCATCATCGCGTTTGTTTACTACCACGCGTATCCGGGACCGGGACCGACCGCGGCAACGGCGCTCAATCCGATGCGCACCGGAATGTTCAGCCTCACGCTGTTTTCCAGTAGCGCAACGATCTGGATGGCCTCACGCGCGGCCCGCCGCACCGACAGCCGTGGCCTGGTGATGTGGCTATCGATCACCATCGCGCTCGGCGTGCTGTTCATGTTCGGGCAGGCGCGCGAGTACTATGATCTTCTTACCAGCGGCGTGACCGTCAGTCGAAATCTTTTCGCGACGACATTTTTCACCCTGACCGGCTTCCACGGACTGCACGTGATGATCGGGCTGGTCGCGCTATGCATCACGCTCGGCCTCGCGCGCGCTGGAAAATTGCACGAGCATACGACGGATGGCTTCGGCGCGGTCGAATGGTACTGGCACTTCGTCGACGTGGTCTGGGTGCTGGTTTTCAGCATCGTCTATCTATGGGGAGCGGGCGCATCATGATCGCATCGCGCATCGCAACCGCGTGGGATTTGGATCCGTCGGTGATTGTCGGATGTGTCGCGCTTGCGATTGTTTACGCGATCGCATGCCGAAACCTAATCCCGAACCTCCCGAACCTAACCCCTAACCCCTTCCCTTTAGGGAAGGGGAACCAGGCAAAAAAAGTAGCGGCCTCCTCTTCTGCCTCCCCTTCCCTAAAGGGAAGGGGTCGGGGGTGAGGTGTTTTGGGCTGGGGGGTAGGTCTCTTTCTCCTCGGCGACCTCGTGATGCTTCTCGCGCTGATCTCCCCCCTCGATGTGCTCGCCGACGATTACCTCTTCAGCGCGCACATGCTGCAGCACATGCTGCTGGTGCTCGCGGTGCCGCCGCTGCTCATCCTCGGCATCCCACGCGAGCTTGCGACGTCGATTGTGCAAATGCGCGGCATCGGCGCCATCGAGCGCGCGCTGCGCAATCCTCTCCTGGCGTGGACGCTCGGGATGGCGGCGCTATGGATCTGGCATACGCCGCGACTCTACGATGCCACGCTGGCGAGCGAGCCGCTGCACATCTTCGAGCATCTGACGTTCCTGGTCACCGCGACGATTTTCTGGTGGCCGATTATGTCGCCACTCGAAGATTCGCGGATGAGCCACGGCGCGGCATTCGCGTACCTCGGCGCGGCGATGCTGGTGACTGGCGTGCTCGGAATCCTCATCACCTTCGCGCCGGTCGGCACTTATCGCGCGTATCTGCATCCGCAGGATGAACTCGGGATTCTCGATGCACTGCGCCATTCATGGGGCCTCACCACGGAAGCCGATCAGGAGCTCGGCGGCCTGCTGATGTGGGTTCCCGGCGGGCTGGTTTATCTCGCCGCGATCATGGCGGTGCTCGCGCGATGGTACCGCGCGCCGGAGGCCGAGCCGTTAACGCATTCTCAAGCGGGAGTTACGCATGGCATCTGAACCATCGCGCGATGACTGGGTGTCGCCGCCCGAGCAAACGATTCCGCATCCGACCTACGCGCCGGCGGGATTCTCACTCGGCGTCGCGTTCGTGTTGTTCGGCCTCGTGACGTCGTACCTGTTTTGCGCCGCGGGAGCGGTCCTGATGGCGATTGCGCTGAAGAGCTGGATTGGAGGCATGGTCCATGGCAACTGAAGCGCCCCTGAGCCCCGAGCGGCGCGCTTTCCTCGGGAAGGTGAGCATCGCGGTATCGGCGGTGGCCGGCGCGCTGGTGGGAATTCCGGTCGTGGGGTTTCTGCTCGCGCCGCTGCTGCGATCGACAGCCGAAACCTGGCGCACAGTGGGGAAAATCGACAGCTTCCAAGTCGGCACGACGGTGCGCGTCACCTTCGTCGATCCATCACCACTCAAATGGGCGGGCGTGACCGCGAAGACCGCCGCGTGGCTGCGCCGCAATGGCGAGGATCAATTCGTCGCCTTCGCGATGAATTGCACCCATCTCGGATGTCCCGTGCATTGGCTGCAGGATGCGGGGCTCTTCATGTGCCCGTGTCACGGCGGCGTTTATTATTCCGACGGCCAGGTTGCGGCCGGCCCACCGCCGCACGCGCTGTTCAAATATCCGGTGCGGATTCGCAACGGCGAAGTCGAAATCCTCACCAGCGCCGTTCCGCTCGGATAATCCGCCGATGCCGAAACTGCTCAAACAATTCATCGACGCTTTCGAGGATCGCACTGGCCTGATCGCGTTCTTCGACGGCCTCGCGAAGCATCCGGTGCCGCCCGACACCGGATGGTGGTACGTGTTCGGCAGCGCAACCGTCGTCGCGTTCATGATCCAGGTCGTGACCGGAATGGCGCTCGCGACGTCGTACATCTCCTCGACCGGCGAGGCTTACGACGCACTCAACTTCATCACCACGCGCGCGCTGTTCGGCAACCTGCTGCGTGGGATGCATTACTTCGGCGCGTCCGCGATGGTGCTGCTGGTCGGCATCCACATGGGCCAGGTCTTCCTGATGGGATGCTACAAGTATCCGCGCGAATTCAACTGGCTGACCGGCGCGGTACTGCTCATCCTCACCATCGGCATGGGATTCACCGGCCAGCTCCTGCGATGGGATCAAAACGCGGTGTGGTCAGTGGTCGTCGCGGCGGAGCAATCGGCGCGAATGCCGGTGATTGGCCCGCTGATCGCGCATTTTATTCTCGCGGGAAAAACTCTCGGTGGCGCGACGCTCAGCCGCTTCTTCGCATTCCACGTATTTTTCATTCCCGCGATCATCTTCGGCTTCGTCGGGATTCACCTGTACCTGGTTTTTCATGACGGCATTTCCGAGCCGCCCAAGCCGGGAGTGCCGGTCGATCCCGAAACCTATCATGTGCGATATGAAGCGCTGGTCGAGAAAGAAGGCGTGCCGTTTTGGCCCGATGCGGCTTGGCGCGATGCGGTCGCGTGCGCAATCGTGGTGTTTGCAATTGTCGCGCTCGCCGCGATCTTCGGCCCTCCGAAACTCGGCGCGCCGCCCGATCCGAGCATGCTCGCGAAAGATCCCGCGCCCGATTGGTACTTGCTCTGGTACTACGGCGCGCTGGCCCTGATTCCGCGCGGCCTCACCAATCCATTCATCATTCTCGCGCCCGCGCTCGGATTGGGGACGCTGTTCGTGGTGCCGCTATTCAACAAGGGCGAGCGCCACGCGACGCGGCGTCCGTGGGCGGTCGCCGCTGTCATCACCATCGTCATGATGATCGGGACGCTATGGATTGAGGCGAAGCGCGCGCCGTGGTCACCGGATTTCGCCGCGAAGATTCTGCCCGCCGAGGTGATCGCATCGACGGCGCCGGATGTAAACCAGGGCGCGGCGCTTTTTCATGAGAAAGGCTGCGAGTTCTGCCACGAGGTGGAAGGCTTCGGCGGCCATCGCGGCCCCAACCTGAGCGACGTCGGCGATCGCCTGACCCACTCCGACATGGTGATCAGGATTCTCAACGGCGGCCACAACATGCCGGCCTTTGCGGGCGCGCTGAACCCTGCCGATGTCGATGCGCTGGTGGCCTTTCTGCAATCGCGCAAGACTCGCTGACGAACATGGCAACTCCATTCCAGATTCGGCCCGCGCGCGCCGACGATGCGGTCGCGATCGCAACGGCGCATGTCGATGCGCGCCAGGAGGCGATGCCGTGGCTGCCGGTCGTCCATGCCTTCGATGAGACGGTGGATTTTTTTCGCGATTTCGTGATTCCGATTCAAGTTGTCTTCGTCGCCGAACTCGAGGAAGGCGTGGTCGGCTTCCTCGCCATCTATGGCGAATGGGTCGAGCATCTCTACATCGCGCCCGCACAGCAAAAGCTCGGCATCGGCGACACGCTCTTGCAGAAGGCGAAGGAGCTGCGGCCGGAAGGCCTGATGCTCTGGACCTTCGAGAGAAACCATCGCGCGCGGAAGTTTTACGAACGGCGCGGCTTTGTCGCGGTCGAATTCACCGACGGCTCCCGCAACGAGGAGCGCACGCCCGACGTGCGCTATCAATGGAAGCCGCCGCAGTGAATCCGGTCAGAACTCCGGGCAGGTGGCCGGCAGCGCAGCCGAGCTAATACCCTCGCAGGTCGCGTTGTTCACCGACAAGTTGCCGACGCCATCCAGCGTGACCGTCCAAATCGTATCGTAGTCGTCGTCCGGCCAACCCGGCGCCGGAGCCGGGCCGCCTCCTCCCGTGAAGTAGCTCGCGAGCAGCGCGTTGACCGTCGGTGGAATGTGATCATGCTCCCACGCCATCAGCACGGTCTGATTGCTGAATTGGCCGCCGGTAAAGAAAAAATTGCTCGCGAGCTGCGGTGAGTTCATATCGATAAGCTCGAAGCCGGCGGCTAGACCATAGGGCAAGCCATTGGCGATTGCGTAGGGTTCGGCGGTCAAAGACGGCCGGACATACGACCAGAGAAAATTGCCCGAGGCGCTCGCGGCGCCGGGAATGACCTGCGCGGGATCGATCGAATAGACTTGCTGCGGAGGAGGAATGATCCTGCCGGCCAGCGCGTTGGGAAGATCGAGCGCGCGCCATTGCCCCGCGCAGATGTAGTTGCCGTCGTCCCACCAGGTCTGCGGATGCGCCTCGGCGTGGCGAATCATGTACAGAGTTTCGTTGACGTTGATTCCCATCGGAGTCGTGGCGCCACCGACGCCCACGGTCACTTCGATATTGAAGTGCGCCTGCGCCGTGCATGGCGTGCTGACCGGCGCCGGCTCCGGCAGCGCGGGATAAATGGAGGCCGGGTTCAGATGGTCATTGAAACTAACCAGGCGTGCGCGACGCCCCGACGGCGCGACGGAGATCGCATAGATGACGTCCGGACCCGCATAGCCGGCAGGAAGATTCAGGTTATAGCTCTCGAGTTGATTGATCTTTGTCAGCAGAGCGCTGGTGGTTTCCCACGGCGCCGAGAAGACATAAAAACCCGGCAGATTGGCGGTTATAATGCCGGTTGCGAGATTTTCGTTGTCGCCGCCATGATCAGCGAAATCGAGGCCCCGGCAATTCGGACAAGCTATCGAGGGCGTGGCGACTCCGCTCGGTAGCGCCGCGCCGTAAGAGGAATTGAGCGGATAGCTGTTTCCGGTAAACGGGAGTGCAGACTTCGGGACGTCCGAGCTCGCGCCAAACGGCGCCGCATCGGACAGCGTGATCTGATTGAGCAGCGCAAACTGCTCAATGGTCTCGGGCGCCGCCATATCAGGATAGTTGCCGATGGTTTGCAAATGGCTCATCGGCTCGAGCGCATAGACCCCCGTGACATTCTTTCCCCCCAACACGCGGCGCTTGAGAAAGGTCGCCATGCGGAGCGACCGCTGCAATCCCTGGTTGGTCAAGTTCGCGGTGTTCGGGTTGACGTCGCCCGATGCCTCGAAAGCCAGGTCCTCGCTCACCACAAAGATCAGGTTGAGGTTGCGCGCGCTGAGCGGCACGACGGGAGTTGAACTGGAAGTCGAGGAGCCGCCACACCCGGCGAGCAGCGGCAAGGTAAGGAGCAAGGATAGCGACCATGCATGACTGGTTTTTGACAACGGTTAAGCCCCTCGACATTGACGCCGCAATGATCACTTTGGCCGCGATTCCCGGACCTGTAGCCATAAGCAGCAGACGGTCCCGTACAGCACATCCGATACGGGACCATCCTCGGCCTTCGCTACGCTGAGAGGTTACATCGTGGCGCTCATCGGAACGCGACGGCCGATTGATCCGATTCGGCGCCGAGGCAAATCGGAGGTCTGCAACGTAGCAAGCTGTCGGCGCAGCAGGTCGGCATCGATCTCGAAGAGATCGCACAGGCTGTCGAACGAAAAGACACTGTGGTGCCCACGCAGGTCCATCCAGCTCCTCACTTCTTCGAATTCCCTGCGCCGCGCTTGCGATTTCGAGCTCATGCACATCACGTAACATCGGATCGCATCTTCGAAGACCGCGAACATCAGCCGCCGCTCGCCGTCGATGATTCGGCGGCGCGAAATGAGGTCGTAGTACTGCTGCGGCATCAGCGGAAAGACGCCATCTACCTCGGCGCGTTGAGGTTTAGGATTAGCCGCGAGGCGCGTGCTCACGGAGGAAATCATGTCAGCTGCTCGACGCATCAGAATCGCCCCCTGGGAAAATTTCGAACGCGATGCATCAAGCATCGAGTATGCCAAGCTCCAATGGCGCGATGGCCGCGCGCTGCGATCAGCGGGCGATAGCTCCATGGTGTGCCACCGTCTAGTAACAGGCGCAGCGCGTCGATGTGGACAGATGATTGGTTTTTTCCTTGCCGTACTTAACTCAACTTTTTCGTTGGGGTAGAAATGTGCTCAACCGCGTGGTTGTCGCCAGCTGGGCAGCGGTCGTGCCTGATGCTTATATGTCAGCGCTTCGTCCGAATTCTGACGGCGCATTTGGTGGCGCGCCCGATGCGACGGTCACGGTTCTTTTCTCATACGCGGCTGGCGATCTTCGATTTAGACGTGGCGCGATGCGGATAGCGTCGTGCTCGGAGAGGAGTAGTGGTGATGAAAGTCGGTGATCTGATGACCAAGGACGTTAAAGCATGCTCCCAGCATGATTCGCTCAATCGAGCGGCCCAACTCATGTGGGAGAATGATTGCGGATCGGTGCCGGTCGTCGATTCGGACTCGATGGTGATTGGGATGCTGACTGATCGCGACATCTGCATGGCCGCGTACACCAAAGGCATCGCGCTCAAGGATGCGTCTGTCGCCAGCGTAATGTCACGCAATGTCAGCGTTTGTAATCCAAGTGACAATATTTCGGCGGCGGCCGAGCGGATGCGCGAGCGTCAGATTCGCCGCCTGCCGGTGGTTGATGCCGATCAACGCCTCATCGGAATTTTGTCGGTCAGTGACATCGCGCGCGAGACCGATCGGCTGCGCGCCTCGAAGTCCAGAAAGCGTCCCATCAAGGATGGTGAGCTCATCGAGACGCTGGGCGCGATTTCCACCGCGAATGGGAACGGAAGCGCCTCGCACGCGGCGTGAACTAACCCCTTCCCCTGATGGGGAAGGGGAATCACGCAGGAAGAGTCTTTTCTTCGGAAGAGTATTTAGGCTTGGTACCAACACCATCTTAATCTTTTCTTCTCCCCTTCCACTTTAGGGGAAGGGGTCGGGGGTTAGGTCTGACGCGCGAGGAGGCCACCGGAGAGAACGATGAAAGACCCCACCGGAGATGAACTTGGAGCGCCCAAGATAGTCGATCGAGGCACCTTCCAGGCGGAACTGGACACGCATTGCGGATTCGAGAGAAGGCCCACACGAGGGAAGGCGACGCCATCGCAGCCGCCCGTCGCCGACTCCCGATAGTCGAGGTGGACCCCACCATCACGCTGATTGGCGCGCACGGCCCAGTGACCCTTCTCGACGTGTTCGAGGGACGCCGGATGCTTATCGCGTACTACTTCATGTGGCATCCCGGCCATCCGGCGCCGGAGCAATGCGAGGGATGCACTTGGGTTACCTCGCAGGTCCGCGAGCTGTCCCATATTCATTCGCGCGACGTCACCTACGCCACATTTTGCCAGAGACCGTACGAAGAGAGCGCCCGCTACCGCGACTTCATGGGATGGGAAATGCCCTGGTACTCGGCTCAGGGCTCCTCGCTCGAAACTCTCCTGGTTGGACGCCGGGCGGGCATGATGCACATCGTTTGTTACCTGCGACGAGGATCCCGACAGGATTCCAAAGTCTTCGAGACTTACTGGACGACGGTGCGCGGCGTCGAGGCGATGGATAACAGCTACCGATTGCTCGACTTGACCGTTTACGGGCGGCAAGAAAAGTGGGAGGACTCGCCGGCTGGCTGGCCACAACCGTTAGAAGGCAAACAAGTCATCCGGACCGATGGCCGTCCCACCGCCCAATGGCCGCGCCTGAAGGCCGGGTACTCGGACTACTTGGGAGCCGGCAAGCGCTAAAGCTGTCTCGACAGCGACCAGCCCAGGTTACAGGAACCGTTCCGCCGTCGGCGCCATAGCGTCATCCAACGCTGTGCCGCCCACGCCGGAATCGGGGAAGTGGCTTTATTGGGGGAAGTGTCACCGGGCCCTTTTAGAGGAGTGGGGTGTGTGTGGAAGAGCCCGGTGACTGGGGGTTTGGAAGCTGGTTAACTCCGTGCCGGAACGTTCGCGCCCGGCTGGATTTCATGTTTATCGAGCAGCAGCATGTGGACCTGGCCGGAGGTCTTCATCGGCACCTCCATGCCTGCCCGTGCCTTGCCGGCGGAGTCAAACACGCCGACTTCGAGTTTGGAGTCGCCGAGCACACCGAGCGCAATCTGGTTCTGGCCGGTCTTGGTCGTGAGGTTCAACAGGATAAATCCGTTCCGGTCGACCTTGATCGAGGCGTGCGCTTCGCCCTTGTTGAAGAGGAGGATCGGTGTGCCCGGCTCTATAGTCACCGGCTCTGAGGCGACGGGGGTGGTCGAGGAACCCAGAGTCGGATGAGCTACCGAAAGAAATGCTCCGAAGATGCCGCCAGCGAGTCCGACGGCTACCGCAGTGGTCGCTCCTATTATCAAAGACTTCTTTCTAGCTTTCATATGCACTCGCTCGCGTTCAGCTTGGTGTTAGGTTCACCCTGGTTTGGTCTGACAGAGCGTTACTGCCTTGTTTCGACAGGAGGTAGCTTAGAGCAACCCTGATGCCACGGGTCTGGACCCTACGCAGCTATGTTAATCGATGCTTATTGATGCCAATTGATGCGCGACGTTTGTCGCAGTCGCGCGACTGTCGCGCGACATGCGCGACCTGCGACGCGACTACTGGACCTGAATGCCCAGCTTCTCGAGGCGGCGATAGAGCGTTGAGCGATGAATCCCTAGCATTTTCGCGGCTTTTCCGACGTTCCCGCGGCATTCGCGCAGGATCCGCACCACTTCTTCGGAGCTTTCGGCCGTGTCGCTCAGGATGAGGTCCTTGGCGATGTCCTTTACCGTAGTCTGGATGGCGCGCTCGGTGGGTTTGTTTTCGCCATTCGCCAGTGGCGGGAAATCTTCCGCGGTAAGCCGCATCCCCGACGAGTTGAGGGTCGCGCGCAGGAGCGCGTTCTGAAGCTCGCGGACGTTACCCGGCCATTGATAGCGCTTGAGCCGGTCCCATACTTCCAGATCGACCATTCCGCGAAACCCCAGCGTCCGGAGGTGACGCTCTGCGATGGGCTGGATATCTTCCAGGCGCTCGCGCAGCGGCGGGATGCGGACCGTAATCGAGTTTAGGCGATATAGCAGGTCGGGTCTGACCCGCTCAGCCAGGCGCGCATCGGCGTTGTTGGAAGCCGCGATGACGCGGACATCGCTCTGGACGGGCGCGGTGCCGCCGACGCGCACGAACGTATGCGTTTCGACGAAGCGCAGCAGCAAGCTTTGCGCCTTCGGGCCCGCATCCTGCAATTCGTCGATGAAAAGCGTGCCGCCCTGCGCGCTATCAAAGATGCCATTCTTGGTCCCGCTTGCGGTCGCGCCGGTGAATGCCCCCGGCTCGTGGCCGCACATTTCGGAAATCGTCAGCTCTTCGGACATCGCACCGAAGTTAAATGCGACGAAGGGGCCGGCGCGGCGCACGCTCAGGTCATGAATCGCATGCGCAAACATTTCCTTGCCGGTGCCCGACTCGCCGAGGACCAGAACTGGATGCTCGGTGCGTGCGGCGCGGGTCGCGAGGCGTACCGAATTTGCCAGCGCGGGACTGTCGCCGACGATATCGGCAAAGGTGAAATGACTACTCCAGGTTTTTTCCGGTTTCGGGGTGCGCTGAATGGGCGGCCGCTTGGTTGGCGTGAACACCACAATCGCGCCCACCAGGCGATTGCCGCGATGAACAGGATTCGCTAACGCCTTGGCACCACTGGGCAGAGGCAAGTTCAACTCGCATGCGCGCTCCTGGCCTTGCAGCCGCTTGATAGCCTCGGTGCCGATTAGTTCCGAGATGCGGCTGGCGCGCGCCGCGCCGCCCTCGGCCGCGACCGCCTCGGAGCTTTGCGGCGTAGTCTGCATGATGAAGCCGTAGGCGTCGACGGCGAGCAGTGCGGCATCCTGATAGCGGCGTGAGAAATCATCGAAGCTGCGTACCAGGGTGAGCCGATCGATGGCCTGCACGGAGCCGAGCAGCTTACTGACCAGTTCGGCGCCGCGCACCGCGAATTCCAGCATCTTCGGATGGCCCACTTCGCTCAGGCCCGAGATCCCGAAGGAGCCTGTCAACAAGCCATTAATCGGATGAAGAATCGGCGCGGCGCAGGTGTTCCATTCTTTGATAAGCGGCAAATAATGCTCATCGAGGCGGATTTGGATCGGCTTGCCAAAGGCGAGACTGGTTCCGACATTGTTGGTACCCCCGGTCGCCTCTTTCCAGATGCCGCCCGGAACTGCGTTGATGTGCTCGGCCATGGTATGAACCTGAGCATCGCTGGGGAGCACATGAAGCAGCTCGCCCTCGCGATTGCTGATGCCGACCAACGCGCTGATCCCGCGAATCGCGGCCTGGAGCAAATCGATGACCTGGATGCTGGCCTCTTTCAGGTCAGCATCGAGGGTTGAGATCTCCTCGGCGCGGCTGGGCACGCGGGTAGTATCGAGGGGAACCTGGAACTCATCGCGACATCGACGCCAGGACTCGGCGATTTCCGGCCTCAGGCAACTAAGGTCGACCTCGTCACCAGCGACGAATCGCTCCCATACGCTGGCGATGCGCGAGGATTCGATTTGGATTAGTTCCGACAACGAAGCCTCAAAATTGACGACAAATGTTAAGCATCAACTAACTTAGGAAAGCTGCGGGTATGCCGCAAGATCAAATTTTCGCGAGCTTGTCGCATCGCTGTCGCGAAGACTCATAGTAACTTAATTTCGCTCGTTTTCCAGTGTTGATTGCGCGTTAGAACCGGCGAATTTCCTTGGGTTTTTGTCAACAACGCGACAGTCATCAGGAAGCCTTGATCAGCGCCTTACCTCGCTGTCGCGCGACACAACGCGACAAACTTATGATCCGAGCGCCAACGCTTCCGAGATCATCTAAAATCACGGAAATACCTCGTTTTTGCTTCTTTGGGCTTCTCGAAAATGAGGAATCAACTGGCGCGCTATCCTTACGAGAGGACATGCTTCGAGGAAAACCCTTGAAACATAAGGCTTAAATGGCTTTGTTTTTGCACTTTCACTGATGCGCGCCTTCTTGATCGATTCTGATTACAATTCGATGGCCCTTCCTGTCCACGTATTTTCTGAATGACCTGAAATTGCAAGCCCGACCACCGACTCCGCCAATCGGGGGGTCTGGTGCTCATCGAGAAAGTCGCATTCAATCGAAAGGCGATGCCATCTCTGTTTCCCGCCACTGCCACCACCGATAGCCGCAGGCTCATTGTCACCCGCGCCTTGCGAGGCATTGGCGACGGCATCGTCAGCGTTCTCCTGCCAAGCTACTTGAGCGCGATGGGATTCAGTCCCGCACGAATCGGCGTGATTGTCTTCGCAACGCTATTCGGCTCGGCGCTGGTGACATTGTGGGCGGGATTCGCGACCCGCCGCATCGGGACGGGCAGGATGCTGATGGGCGCATCGGTGCTGATGGTCGCCACTGGCCTCGGCTTCATCTATGCGCGAAGCTTCTGGGCACTCGCCATCGTCGCATTCGTGGGCACGATGAACCCCTCCGCCGGCGACGTAAGCCTTTTTCTTCCGCTCGAACAAACCGCCATCGCGCAGACGACTGCGACGACCGGTCTAACCAGCATGTTTGCGATTTATAATGTCGCGGGCGCATTGGGAGGCGCATTCGGCGCACTCGCGAGCGGTTTGCCCTCGATGCTCGCGCCACGCTTCGGATGGAACCTGCTCGCGGCACAACGCTCCGGCTTCGCCGTGTACGCCATCCTCGGTTTCATCGCCGCATCGATCTACTGGTCGTTGTCGGGCGCGGTCGAGGCGCCACCGACGCCAACGAAAGTGGCGCCGTTGGCAAAATCGCGCGGGACGGTAATGCGGCTGGCGGCGTTGTTCAGCATCGATGCGTTCGCGGGCGGGTTCGCGATTCAGTCGCTGCTCGCGCTATGGCTCTTCCGCCGCTTCAACATGTCGGTGCAGGCGGCCGGGACATTCTTCTTCGTCGCGGGTCTGCTCGGCTCGTTCTCGCAATTTGTGTCGGCGCGGCTGGCGGCTCGCATCGGGCGCATCAACACGATGGTCTACACCCACATCCCTGCCAGCGTGTTTCTGATCCTCGCCGCGCTGATGCCGACCGCATCGCTCGCGATCTTCTTCCTGTTGCTGCGCTCGGCGCTCTCCTCGATGGATGTTCCGGCGCGCCAGTCCTATGTAATGGCTGTAGTGCCGCCCGAGGAGCGGACAGCGGCCGCGAGTGTGACCAACGTGCCGCGCAGCCTCGCGAGCGCGGCGGCGCCGGTTCCCGCGGGCATGCTCCTCGATGTCACCTCATTCGGATGGCCGCTCATCTGCTGCGGCGTGCTCAAAATCGTATACGACCTGTTGCTGCTTATGCAGTTCCGCGCGCTGCGGCCCGATGACGAAACGTGAAAGCCCCGTGGCGCTGTATTCATGGCGTGGTCGCGATGTAACATTCGCATTCGAGGGGCGAGCACCGATTGGAGAAGAAGGACCACGTGCCGATTGGGCGAGAGTTGCTCATCGCCAAACAATCCGCCGTCGATGCGCGCGGCGAGTTGCGCGCCGAACCCATCGATGGCGTGCAAATCAGAATGACCAAGCCGGTTCCGCACGAGGATGGCCATCTGATCGAAATCGCACGCGCCGACTGGGACGTTATCAATCAGCCCATCACCCAGGTTCATATGACGACCACGCTGCCCGGCCGCGTGCGCGCATGGGGACTGCATACCCGGACCTCGGACCGGCTGTTTGTCGCGAGCGGCTTGGTGCGGATCGTGTGTTTCGACGGCCGCGAGGGCTCGCCGACTTACCGGCGCATCAACGAGGTCATGTTGAGTGAGCGCAGCCCGGGCCTCGTCATGATACCGCCCAACATCTATCACGGATGGAAAAATATCGGCGTCACCGAATCCATCGTCATCAACATGCCGACCAACATTTACGACTATGAGAAGCCCGACTCGCTCGATCTGCCGTGGGACGGCGAGGCTGCGAAGTCGCTCATTCCGTATACGTGGTGAGCGTGAACGAACGGCGTGGCGGCGGATGGCTGAGGCGGCTCTTCGGCAGAAAGCGCATCGAAGAGCCGCGCGGTTCGGAGCCGCTGGTCAGCATCATAATCCCGACTTACAACTGGAGCAGCGTCCTGCGCCTGGCGATCCAGACCGTGCTGTGGCAAACGATGCGAGACTTCGAGCTGCTGGTGATCGGCGACGGATGCACCGATGACTCCGAGCAGGTTGTGCAGGGGTTCGGCGACCCGCGCATCCGATGGCACAACCTGCCTAGCAACTCCGGCAATCAATCGGCGCCCAACAATGCCGGGCTCGCGATGGCGCGCGGGCGCTACGTCGCATACCTCGGCCATGACGATGTTTGGTATCCGACTCATCTTGCGACGCTGCTGCGGACGATGCGCCGCGGCCGTGTGGACCTCGCCTACACCCGCAGCGTGATGCTCGGACCGCCAGGAAGTCACATTCGCGTACTGACGGTTATCTCGCGATATTGGGAGGGCCAGGGAGTCCTGCCGTCGTCGATCATGCATCTGCGTGAGATGGGCGCGGAAATCGGCGGATGGCGCGACTACCGTGAAATCGAGCTTCCACCGGATATCGAATTCGTGCGGCGCGCGTTTCGAGCCGGCAAGCGCTTCAAGGCCATCAATGCGCTGACGGTTTTCAAATTCAACTCGGCGCTGCGACCGAACTCATATCGCGAAAAGCCCTGCCATGAGCAGGCTGAGTATATCCGGTGTATCAAATCGGAGCCGGATTTCATGAAGAACGAATGGCGCGCGATCAAGTCCGATGCAGCCCTCGGGGTGCCGTTTCGCGTTCCAGGAATGCCGCAGGAGCCCTACCCGCTCCCGCCCGGATGGACAGTCACGCAGTGGCGGAAAATTCGCGGCCTCGAACCCTAGCCTATCATTTCGGCTTCGGCGCCGGCGGCGCCATCGCCTCGATCTTCAATGGAATCTCGAATGCGACTGCCTGTGGAATCTTGCAGATGTCGGTGCTGCATTCCTGGAACTTCAGCTTGCCCTTGAGCTGATAGTCTCCCGGCTTGAGTCCCGAGCGCACCAGAATTTTACCCTTCGCGCGAAAGTTCCCATGGTAAACCGGCAGCGTCTCGCCGAGATTCGCGAACTCCACTTTTTCGGGAGTGGGAAATTCGAACGCCTGGCTCGCAACGAGATCGCCATCGAATTCGATCGCGGTTGGCGTGTAATTCGATGGCAGCGGCTGGCCGTAGATGTGCCATCCGGGTGCGAGGGAAAAATCCGCCGCGATGCCTAACTCGCGTCCCGGCACCGTGTGATCGGCGGTCGCAGCAATCACCACGTGCAGATCTTCCGCCGTCACCGCAACTGACTTCGCGCCGGCGGTTCCGAATTGGTCGAGCAAAATTTCCGACGATGCGACCCGTGTCTGGTAGTCAGGCAGAAAATACTTCGCGCGAATGACACCATCGGGACCGACCAGGTAGTTGGTCGGGAACGGAATCCCATAGAACGGATGATTCGCGGGAACGTTGGTGTTGAGGATACCGAAGGCCTTGATGACGGCGCTGCCCTTATCGGAGAGGCATGGAAAGCCGAGATGCTGCGCAGCGGCGAAGCGATGCAGGATCTCCTGCGAATCGTAACTCACGGCAGCGACCTTCACCCCATGAGCCTCGAAACTCTGGCGCGATTGCTCCAGCTCCACGAGCTGGCTGCGGCAATAGGGTCACCAATCGGCGCTGCGGGTGAAGACCAGCAGCAGGCCATCGGGGCCGGCGAGGTCGCGAAAGCTTTTTTGCTTGCCGTTTTGATCGGGCAGCGTGAAGTCGGGGATCTTCTCGCCTACGTTGAGGCCGCTGGTGGCGCCGTCGTTCTGCGCCTTCACGAACTCCTGGAATTCCGCGGGCGATACCTTCTCGCCCCCGAACATCTTGCGCACCACATCGTGAAAAATGTTGGCTTTGCTGGATTCAGGCTGAGACATAATATTTTGATTGATAGCACAGGCTTTGGCCTGTGTCCTCGAAACACCACAGACCAAAGTCTCCGAAACAAGAATCGAGAAAGCACTTATGCTTATGCGAAATAAGATCGCCATTTTGCTTGTCGCATTCACCATATGCCCCGTCGTGCTTCATTCAGCGCGGGCGGCGAGTGATCTGAAGCTCGCGCCGGACCTCTCATTCACCGACGATTCCAGCTCAAATTTCCCGATTGCCGGCAACTCCATCGGCGGTGCCACCGTCGCCGGCGACCGTGCGACCATCATGTTTTTCGGCACCGCGCATTGCTGGAATACCAATCGCGAGGCGGAACGGCTGGTGGCGCTCTATCCGAAGTATCGCGACAAGATCGATTTCGTGATCGTCGATGTCAACCATCCCTCGGCTTCGCAACAGCCGCTGATCGCGAAATACTACCGCGGCTATATCCCGACCATCACGGTGATCGATCGCAAGGGCGAGGTGATCTACAACCGCGCCGGCGAAACCGCGAGCACTCGCGGCGATACCTCCAAGCTCGAAGCGCTGCTTAACTCAGCCAAATAATTCAGGGTTAAGGCCGGCCGGAATAGACCTCGGCCACGCCCCAGCCATCCGAATTGGTCCACAGCGGTCTCCCTTTATAATGTTGAGCGTAGTGCTCACCGCGCCCGAACACCTCCAGCAATTGCGTGCCGCGGAGTTCCTCGCGCGCGAGGCCTGTCATCAACCCCGGATTCACCTTAACGCTGAAGCGCGGCGGCACGCGCGGTTCGGAGACCGGCATCGGGGTGCCCAGCGTCCGGCGCCAGGTGCCGTAACAAGCCCATGATTCGCCAGTCAACACGATGCTGTTGGTGGGCGTATTATTTTGGATCCAGTCGTATGCCGCGAAGCGTCCGGGATCTTCGGTAGGCAGGAACACCTGTTCCCATAGCGGATAGTTGACGTACCCGAGCGACAAAGCGATTGCGACCATAATCGGCGTCCTCCAGCCGAGATACTGCTGGATGCGGTAAATCGCATATCCGGCAAAGAGGCTGAGGAAATAGACCAGATCGGTGACAAAGCGCGAGGGCGTGAACGCGGCGAAGCCGACCCCTCGCATCTCGAATTCGTAGAAGTAATACAACCAGCCGAACAGGGCATACAGCAGTAGCAGCGTTATCGAAATGAAGTGGAATACATGCAGCCTGACTGGTTTGCGAAAGTAATCGAGCATCGCTCCGAAAAGCGCAAAACCAACCAGCAGCGGACCGAGTACGGGCCAATTGTCGGAGACGCGAAGGACCTCGGTTTTGGATAGCGAGCTTGCCTTCAAGGCGTAGGGAATCAGGTAAAATGACGCCGCTACAGATCCTCCGGCGAGCGCGGCGAAGGTAGTTCGATAACGCTTTTCGGGATCGTTGGTGGTCCAAAAAAATCCCGTCAGGGCGATCAAAATCAGACCGGTAGTGAGCATGACATGATGGTGAGTTAGACACACCGAGGCGAACAGCAGGGCCATCAGCGCCGCGCGCTTCCGCTGCTCGCCCTGGCGAATCAGCAGACCAAATATTCCCAGCCCCAGCAGCATACCGAGCTGGTTGGGCAATCCGCCCCAGCGAAGGTAGTCGGTGCTGCCGATAAAGGCCCAAAAGCTGTAAGCGATTGCTGCGTACAAGCCGGCTATTTGTGAGGCAAAATATTCCGCAGCGAGAACATAGATCGCGAGCGCGCTAAGCAAACTGAAAGTAACCATCAGCAATTGGAAGGTGCGCGGCAGCGACACCCCGGAGAATCGCGCGAACAGTACGATCAGCAGATGACTTCCAGTCGGATAGTTGAGCGTCGCGTTCTGGAACGGCTGCCAGTCGCGGATGATGCGCCCGCTCAATGCGATCTTTTTCGCGAGCAAAAGATGGAACGAGGAGTCCCATCCCGGCGGAACTATCTGGCTCCTCAGGCTGTCGGTCTGTAAACCGGCGACCAGCAGCAGCACCAGGACCATCGCGATGTTCGTGGGCGTTACCGCTCGCCCCGCGACCTCGCGCCATTGAAGCCTTAGCCGCGCCCACCGCCCGACGAAGGTGCGGGCGCTGATGATCAGAATCGCGCCCCACAGCAGGTAGAACCAGCTCAGATAGGCAAACGCACAGACATACGCGACGTACGCAGCCGCGCCGAAACCGAGCACGCTCCCCCACCCCACCTGCTCCGCGGCCGAATCGTCAGGGAACAAGGCTGTCCACCAGCAGATGCCGGGTAAAACGACGAGCAGAACCCCCAGCAGGAAGAGAGAATAGGAAATCAACCTATTGATAGGTCGCGGTTGGCTCTAGGCTGCGTCCCACGGCAGTGGCATCGGCGCGCCATCACCGGTGCGCACTCGCACCGGCGACATCGAAAGCGTCGCCACGATGTGCATCTCCTCGGCGCTGGTGTTGGTGATCTGATGCACCGCGTCATAGGGGAGAATGAGCGTGCTGTTGGGACCGAATGCGGTCGTCTCGCCCTCGACCATCAACGTGCCGGAGCCGCTGAGAATCACGATGACTTCCTCGCAGGCGTGCCGATGCACGGGGGTCGCGGCGCCGGGCGCGATGGTCTGTTGCCATACTTCCATCGACTTCACGCCTTCGCCCTTGCCGCCGACGGTCCGGTGGCGCAGCCCGGGCAGCGCGTGTTCCTGCTGTTTGCTGTTATCGACAACCGGCATGATGTTTTTCCTCGCAGCGAATTCGATCGCGCAGATTACACTACTGATGGCCCGGGCGTACAAGCGTTCGGCAAGCTGTGCAAAGCCGCTTCCGACGGCGTTTTGCGATGACGATCGATGGCGGATATCCTGAGCCGCGCAAGTGGCGGTTAAACACACACCTCTCGTCGCGCAATATCTGAGCGTCAAACAGAAGGTCCCCGACGCGATCCTGTTTTTCCGGCTCGGCGATTTCTACGAGATGTTTTTCGAGGATGCTGAGATCGGCGCGCGCGTCCTCGACATCCAGCTCACTTCGCGCTCCAAAGACGGCGTGCCGTTGTGCGGTGTCCCCTATCATTCGGTGCAGCCCTACCTCGCGAAGCTGGTCAAGGCCGGATACAAGGTCGCCATCTGCGAGCAGGCGCAGGTCGAAGCGAATGCGAAAGGCCTGGTACCGCGGCAAATCGTGCGCGTCATCACGCCCGGCACCGTGGGCGAGGAGATGGTGCTGACGGCGGCGGAGAAGAGCTTTCTCGTTGCAGTCGCGCGCGGAGAAAATAGCTTCGCGCTCGCCGCCATCGATGTCACGACCGGCGAGTTCCTCGTCACCGAGACGCTCAGCGCCGTAAGCCTGCACGAGGAGATCGCGCGCCTCGCCCCGCGCGAGATCATCGCGGCGCGCGGCGACGAGAAACTTCGCGCTATCGTCGCAGACCTCGAATGCTCGCTGACGGAACTCGATCCCGCCGCGTTCGATCATGCCGTCACGAAGGAAACTCTGACGCGGCGCTTTGCCGATGCGGACCTCGCCGCGCTCGATGGCGGAGTTGGGATCGCCGCCGGGGTGGCGCTCGCCTATGTCGAGGAAACCTTCGGCCGCGACCTCGCGCATGTGACCTCGCCCCGCTCCTATCGCGCCACCGAGTACATGATGGTCGATGAGGTCACGCGCCGTCACCTCGAGCTGATTTCGTCTTCCGATGGCGCCCGGCGTGGCTCGCTGCTTTCCGTTCTCGATGAGACGCTGACCGCAGTTGGCGCGCGAACGCTATGCAACTGGATCATCTATCCGTTGCTCAGCCTCGAAATGATTCGCGACCGCCATGATGCGGTCGAGGAGCTTTTCGAGGGCGACCTCGGCGGACGCGGCGCCGACGAGCTCAAGCGCATCGGCGATCTGGAGCGGCTGGCAGGACGCATCGGGAGCCTGCGCGCATCACCTCGCGATTGCCTTCGCCTCGCGGATGCCATTGCCGCGGTTGGCGAGTTGAAGGCGGCGCTCGAAGATCGCAAGAGCGCACTCATCCACGCGATCGCGGAGCGGATGCGACCCGAGCCCGAGCTTACGGCGCGCATCCTGGAAACGCTTTCGGAAGATGCTCCCGTCAACCCTCGCGACGGCAACCTCATCAAGGCCGGGCTGAATCCTGAAGTTGATGAGCTTCGATCACTAGCATCGGGTGCGCGCGGCGTGATGGCTCAGCTCGAAGCGACCGAACGCGAGCGCAGCAAAATCCCGTCGCTGAAGGTCCGCTACAACCAGGTATTCGGATACTACATCGAGATTACCAAGGCGCATCTCGATCGCGTGCCTTCCGACTACGAGCGCAAACAGACGCTGGTCAGCGCCGAGCGCTTCACGACACCGGGGCTGAAGGAACTCGAGCGCAAGATCCTTTCGGCGGAGTCGGGACTGAAGGAGCTCGAGCTGCAAATTTTTGCGAAGCTGCAAGCCGACCTGCAAGCACATAGCGCATCGATTCTGGAAACGGCGCGCGCGGTCGGCGAGTTCGACGCGATCATGTCGCTCGCCAAGGCCGCTCGCCGTCGCGGCTACATCCGCCCGCAGATGAACACCGACCTGCGCCTCGCGATTCGCGACGGACGCCATCCGGTGCTGGAAACCGGGATGAAGTCGGGCGAGTTCGTGCCCAACGACCTCGATGTCGATCCCGATGCGCGCCAACTGCTGCTCATCACCGGACCCAACATGGCGGGCAAGTCCACCTACCTGCGCCAGGTCGCGCTGATCGCGATCATGGCACAGATGGGCAGCTTCGTGCCCGCGACCGAGGCGAAGCTGGGGCTGACCGATCGCGTGCTGACCCGCATCGGTGCGCGCGACGAGCTGCGGCGCGGCGAATCCACCTTCATGGTGGAAATGCGCGAGACCGCGCGGCTGCTCGAAGGCCTGACCGAGCGCAGCTTGCTGCTCCTCGATGAGGTCGGGCGCGGCACCAGCACCTTCGACGGGCTCGCGATCGCATGGGCGGTCGCCGAGCATCTGCACGACTCGACTCGCGCGAAAGTGCTGTTCGCGACTCATTTTCATGAGCTGACCGACCTTGCGCGCGAGAAGCTTAGGGTCAAAAATCTTTCCATGGCGGTGCGGGAATGGGGCGGGGAAGTTCTCTTCCTGAGGCGCGTGGTCGAACAACCGGCCTCGCGCAGCTACGGCATCGAGGTCGCGAAGCTCGCGGGCCTGCCCGCCGGCATCATCACGCGCGCGCGGCAGATACTCTCGAACCTGGAACAGGGCGAACTCGACGATGCCGGCAAGGCGCGCCTCGCGCGCAATGCCGATCGTTCCAATCGCGGTGCACAGCTCGGACTCTTCACACCGATCGAAAGCCGCGCGCTGGAGGAGTTGCGTACTATCGATATTGATCGACTCGCGCCCGTCGACGCACTCACGATGCTGGCCAAACTGAAATCGCGCCTGAGCGGCGGTAACGAATAGCGCCCGCGCGCGTAACAATCATGATGAGGGGGTTGCCAATCATCGTGGCGGTGGCGCTGCTGCTCGTCGCCTCGTCTGCCAATGCGGCGATAACTTCCGCCAGCCTCAATCGCGAGGGCGTCGTCACCGAACTTAACCTGACGCTCGACCATCCTGCGCCGAAGATGCATCTGAGCGCGCATGACAGCGAGCTGTGGATCGATCTTGATCGCACCGCGCTGCAAATTCCGCCACGCCCGCTATTTGGTCGCGAAGCCGCGCCGATTGGCGTCGTGAGAGCATTCAGCCCCGGCGGTACGCATTCGCGTATCGTGGTCGAGGTCATCGGCAAATGTGATTATGCGATCGTGCAGCGGCAGGATGAGATCCTTCTTCGCCTCGCACCTGCCGGACGAGTCGCGAACCTGAGCGCTCCGTTACGCCCCCAGCATCACAGGACGACTACCTACTCCAGCGTAACCACTACCGCGGTGCAGCCGGTCGTTATTCGTGCGCCAGCGCCCGAGGTGTCGAATTCGGTCGCGCTGCTACCTGGAAATCAGCTCGTGATGATCGACCCCGGACATGGTGGCTATGATCCCGGAACTCAATCGGGCAGCGGCATCCTCGAAAAGGATGTCGCCCTCGAGATCTCGCGCCAGGTCGCCGACGCGCTCAAAGCGCGCGGGGTGCGCACCCGATTCACGCGCGACAGCGATGACTTCATTTCGCTGCCGGAGCGGACCCGTCGCGCCAACCTCGCGAATGCCGACCTGTTCGTATCGATCCATCTCAATTCGAGTCCCAATCCCGAGACCACCGGCATCGAGGTGTACTTCCTCAACAACACCACCGATCGCGCGACGATCCGCCTCGCGCGGATGGAGAATGCGGGCATCACGGGAGCTAGCGCGCCGCAGGATGGCAACTTAAACTACATCCTTGCCGATCTCCGCCAGAATTATAAGGCGAATGAAGCAGCATCTTTGGCGCGAATGATCGATACGCAAACTGTAACCGACTTGGATTCGCAATTGGGGCTGGAAGTTAATCCGCTGGGAGCGAAGATGGGACCATTCTATGTGCTGGTCGGCGCGCATATGCCGGCGGTCCTGGTCGAATGCGGCTTCCTGTCCAACTCATCCGAAGCGCAGCGGCTTTCGTCGCCGCAGTACCAGCGCACCCTCGCGCAAGGAATTGCGACCGCGGTCGTTCACTATCTGAGTTCCTACGCGCCAGCGGGAAATCTGTGAGCGCTGCGGCCCCGACGACGCCCACCCACGCTGCCCGTGACACCATTCCTCGCGGCGAGGAAGCACTCTACCTGGAGTTCGAAGCCACCCGCGCGCCCGGAAAGGTCGCGCGCGTCTATCTCGAAGTGATTCGCGAGGAAGTCGCGGAGCATCACTTCGCCGGCGCTTCCGGCACTGAGGTGGTGCGCGAGTACACTGCCGCCGTTGACGACATGATGCGCGCGCTGTTCCGCTACGCCGACGCCGAGCACACCCGCCATTACGCCAAGCTGCATCAGAAGCTTTGCGTGGTGGCCCGCGGCGGATACGGACGCGCCGAGCTGAACCCCTACTCCGACATCGATTTGCTCTTCATCCACGATTACAAACGCGGCCCGTACGCGGAAATCGTGACCGAAATCATGCTGCATGCGCTATGGGATGCGGGCCTGATCGTCGGCCATGGAATTCGCAACGCGCGCGAGTGCGTCCGCATGGCGGGCACCGACCTGAAAGAGAAGACGGCGATCCTCGATGCCCGATTCCTCGCAGGCGACGGCGCCATCTTCGAGGAATTACAGGCGCTGTTGGTCGCCGATGTCCTCAATCGTAATCAGCATAAGTTTTTTCAGATCAAGCTCGAAGAAACTCGCGAGCGTCACGCCAAGTACGGCGATTCCATCTATCTATTGGAGCCGCAACTGAAAGAAGGCGAAGGCGGCCTGCGCGATCTTCACACCGCGCTGTGGCTCGCGAAGGTAAAGTACAAAATCCATTCGGTCGAGGAGCTGGTTCAGCGCGCGATCATCACCGCGCCGGAGCTGAATGAGGTGCTGGAGGCGCGCGACTTTCTTTTCCGGGTGCGCAACTCGCTCCATTTCCTAAGCAAGCGCCATTTCGATCAGCTCACTTTCGAATATCAGGAACGCATCGCGCCGATGCTGGGCTTCAAGCCGGAGGGTTCGCTCTCCGCCAGCGCCATCCTGATGCGCACGTACTATCAGCACGCCAGCACTATCCTGCGTTTTTCCGAGGGGCTGATTGCGCGCGTGGTCGAAGGCGGCAACGGCCGCTTCGGGCGACGCCTCCTGACCCGGCAGATTCGCCCCGGGGTCATCATCCAGCAAAATCTGCTGGCGATTTCGGATCCGGATTTGTTCAAGCGCGATCCGCTCAACCTGATGACGATTTATGCTGATTGCCAGGCGCATGGCGTCGGCCTGTCAGGCGCAGCCTATCAGGCTGTGCGCGATAATCTTCCGCTGATCGACAACGACACGATGCGCAACGATCCGCGCGTCGGTCAGACGCTGATGACGATTCTGTCAGGCAATCGCTCGCGGGTCGCCGAGACGCTGGAAGCGATGCATCGCTCGGGCGTGCTCGGCGCAATTATCCCGGAGTTCGGCAATCTCTACGCGCGTGTGCTGCACGACCTCTACCACATCTATACCGTTGATCGTCATTCACTGGTCGCGGTGCGCGAACTCGAGAAGCTTCGTGCGGGCGAATACAAGAAAGTCAATCCGCTGCTAACCGAGGTCGCACGCGAGCTCGATTCGCTGCCGCTGGTGTTTCTGGCGCTGCTGCTGCACGACATCGGCAAGGGCCACGGCCATGACCATCATGAGCGCGGCGCGCTGCTGACTGCGGAAGTATGCCGCCGGCTCGGCCTCAACAACGAGGAAATCGATCTCGTGGTGATCCTCGTGCGCGAGCACCTGGCGATGTCGCAGGTGGCGCAGAAGGGCGACATCGATGACGAAACGACGGTCGGCGAATTCGTGCGCGAGGTCGGCTCCATCGATCGCCTGAAGGCTCTCTATCTGCTGACCTTTGCCGATATGCGTGCGGTCGCGCCCAACGTCTACAACAACTGGCGCGACATGCTGCTCTCCGAATTGTACATGCGCGCGCTGAAGATTCTTGAGCATGGCCATCGCGAGGCGGTCGATCCCGCGCGTCGGCTTGCGGCGGTTAAGGAAGACGTACGGGCGGAACTCACCAAGGCCAAGGCGCCTCAGGATGAGATCCAGAAATTCCTCGACGAGATGCCCGATCGCTATTTCTTCACGCTACCCGAAGGCGATGTGCAGCTGCATTTCGAGCTGATGCGTGCACTCGGTGAGCATCCGCTGGTCACGCGGCATCGACATTTTCCGCAACTCGAATTCAGCGAGTTCATCGTGGTGACGCGCGATCGTCCCGGCTTGTTCGCGATGATCGCGGGCGCGCTGACGGCGAACAATCTCAACATCCTTTCCGCGCGCATCACCACCCGCGACACCGGTATCGCGCTCGATGTCTTCCGCGTGTCTCATTCGGGGCCGACTGGCGCGGTTGCGCTGGAGGAAGATCGATGGCTGCTGGTCGAGCGCGACCTGGAGCGCGTGCTTACCGGCGAGCAGGACATCGCGGAGCTGGTCGCCTCGGCGCATCACATCAAGCACGCCGAGAAAAAATTCCTGCGCCGCGTCGCCACCGAGGTGACGATCGATAATCGCACCTCGGACGAATACACCGTCATCGATGTCTTTACGCAGGACCGCGTCGGGTTGCTGTTCGCGATCACCTACACGCTGTTCAAGCTGGATTTGCGGATTCACCTGGCGCGCATCACCACCAACGCCGACCAGGCGCTCGACGTGTTCTACATCAGCGATCGCGAGGGCAACAAAATCACCGACATTGCGGCACAGCGCGACCTTCGCGAAAGACTCCTCGAACGACTCGAAGACCGGCCACCGCCCGAGGCCGTCGTCGCGGCGCAACCCTGACAACGGACGATGATGAGCGGGGCGGCGTGGCATGAGCTGGTGAATCGATTCCTTGACCGTCAGGCGGTCGAGCGCGGCCTGAGTGCGCATACCATCGAGGCGTACGCATTGGACCTGCGCGACTTCCTGGATTTCTGCGAGGAGCAAAACATCGCGCCCGCCGACTTCGATGCGCGCGCAATGACTGCCTATCTCGAAAGCCTTGGCACCATGGCCGTCTCCAGCCAGCGCCGCAAGCTATCGAGCTTGCGCGGCCTGATTCGCGAGCTGGTCGACCAGCACATCATCGAGCAGGATCCGGCGCCGTCGGTGAAGCTGCGTGCTCATTCGCGTGCCCTGCCCCGCACGCTCGGTCGCAACAATCTGGCGATGTTGATTGACGCCATCGATGCCTCGACGGTGCGCGGCCTGCGCGATCGCGCGATGCTGGAAATCGCCTACGGATGCGGCCTGCGCGTGTCGGAGCTGGTTTCACTCAAGTTGCATCAGGTGAATCTCAAGGCCGGTGTGGTGGTCGTCTTCGGTAAAGGCAGCAAGGAGCGGATGGTGCCGGTTGGCGGAGCAGCGGCGCGCGCGCTCAAGGAATATCTCAGGCAGCGCGACCGCATCGATGAATCCGAGAATGGATCGCGCAAGATCAAACCGCCCTCGAAGCCATCGCCGTATGTTTTTCTCACCCGATTGCATAAACCAATGACACGGCAGGGATTTTTCAAGAACCTCAAAAGGTGGGCGGCGCTCGATCCGCGACTATCGTGGGTCAGCCCGCATACGCTGCGGCACTGCTTCGCTACGCATCTGCTCGAAGGCGGCGCCGATTTGCGCGCGGTGCAGGAGATGCTCGGTCATAGCGACATTTCGACCACGCAGATCTATACGCATCTGACGAAGAGCCATCTGCGCAAGGTTCATCGCACCTTCCATCCGCGCGCCAGCCGCGCGAGCGTTAGTTGAGAGAAAAATCGTAACTTGAATAACCTTCCCGAGATCGTAACCGAGATTTCTATCGCGGCACTCCCAGTGATGTTCGCGATTATCTTGCACGAGGTGATGCACGGGGTGGTCGCGAAGTCGCTGGGTGATGATACGGCCGCGCGCGCGGGACGCCTCACGCTCAATCCGATTGCGCACATCGATCCGATCGGGACCATCGTCCTTCCGGCGATCCTGATCCTGCTGCATGCCCCCGTATTCGGCTATGCCAAACCCGTCCCGGTGGATTACCGGAACCTCCGCAACCCGCGCACCGGAATGATGATGGTCGCGGCAGCGGGGCCGCTCACTAACCTCAGCCTGGCGACAATCAGCATCGTTCTTCTGCTCATTATTCGACCCCATCTGGAGGGGCCGTGGGGTCCATCGATCTGGGTGCCGATCTTCGAGATGTTGCAAATATCGTTGTCGGTGAACGTCGCGCTCGGAATCTTCAATCTGATTCCGATACTTCCGCTCGACGGTGGCCGCGTGCTGGTTGGATTCCTGCCTTATAGTGCGGCGCGCGTACTGGCCAGGTTCGAAGGCGTCGGATTTTTGCTATTGTTTGGGCTGCTCTATTTCCGCGGGTTCAACCTTGCGCTGGGGCGGATTATCGAGGCGGTGGAGAACGGCTTGATCATGTTGATCATGGAAATCGCGAGGATGCTGTGAGCGACGGCGCAACCACCCCAAGCGCGATGAAAATTCCGAGCGACGGCAACGCGCGCTTCCGTCTTCCGATCTACGAAGGTCCACTCGATCTCCTGCTCCATCTCATCAAAAAAGCCGAACTTGATCCGCAGGACGTAACGACGAGCCAGATCACCGAGCAGTATCTCGGCTATGTCGAGATGCTCGGCCAGCTCAACCTCGATATCGCGGGCGAATACCTGGTGATGGCGGCGACGCTGTTGCTCATCAAGTCATTCGCGCTGCTTCCGCATGCGAACGGCGGCGATCAGGCGGAGGTCGAGGACCTGCGGCGCGATCTGGTGGAGCGATTGCTGGAATATCAGCGCTATCGTGAGGCTGCGGATAAACTCGGCGAGCGCAACATCGTGGGACGCGACGTCTTCGTGGCGCAAGGCGAGCCGCTCGCGCCCGATGACGGCAGCGCACCACCGCAGTTCACGGTATCGCTGTTCGACCTCATCGAGGCGATGGGCGCGGTGCTCAAGCGGCTGGCGGACAAGGCGCCGCGTGACATCCAGCTGCGCGATATTCCGGTCGCACATTGCATCCCGCGCATCATGGAAGCGATCAGCGCGAGGACGCGGGTCGAGTTCATCTCGCTCTTCGATGACATGGAAGACCGCTCACTGATCGTCGCGACTTTCATCGCGCTGTTGGAGTTGGTGCGGCGTCGCGCAGTCCGCGCATTTCAGGAAGTGCGCTACGGACCGATTTTTCTGGAGCGTGGTCCCGAAGAAGTCGGCGAGCTTCCTATATAGATTTTCTTTCTTCTCCCCTTCCGTAAAGGGAAGGGGCCGGGGGTTAGGTGGACGAAGAACGACTCAAGGCAATTCTCGAAAGCCTTCTTTTCGCGGCCGGAGAACCGGTCTCATTGAACCGGCTCGCCGCCGTGATCGACAGCGTGCCCAAGGAAGAGATCCGCAACGCGCTCATCGCGTTGGGCTCGCAGTATGCGCAAGGCGGGCGCGGCCTGACCGTCGAGGAAGTGGCGGGCGGCTATCAGCTTCGCACCCGCAAGGAATTCGCGCCGCAGATTCGCAAGCTGCTAGCGGGCAAGCCTCCACGGCTCAGCCGTTCGCTCCTCGAGACGCTCGCGATCGTCGCATATCGCCAGCCGGTGACGCGCCCCGAGATCGAGCAGGTGCGCGGCGTCGATTGCGGCGGCGTGCTGGAAACTTTGCTGGAACGGCGACTCGTGAAAATCGGTGGCCGCAAGGAAGCCCCGGGCCGCCCGATGCTCTATGAAACCACGTCCGAATTCCTCGAAGTCTTCGGGCTCAAGGATCTCGACAGCCTGCCGGACCTCAAGGAGTTCCAGGAGATTCAGCGCGCGCAGGAAGAAGCGGAATCGAAGGGCGTCGAGACCGTCACTACCATGCGCGACATCGCCGCGGCATTGGAGGCCGAAGGCGCCGAAGCCGCCCCCGAGGAGCCGGTCGAATCGTCAGATCCTCCGCCACCCGATGCTCCGGCTGATCCTTCGCCGGAAAATCCTGCACTCGATCCCGAAGATCCCCCGGAGCCTCCCATTGAGGGCGGCACCCGCGAGGGCAACTCCTAGAACGTCAGCCGTCCATGTCGCCGTACGCGGAATCGGCGGGCGCGTAATTCTCGAAGCGCGTGTACTGGCTCAGATAGGTGAGCTTCACGGTGTCGGTGGGGCCGTTACGTTGCTTAGCGACGATGATCTCCGCGACGCCCGCTTCCTTGCTGTCTTTGCCCTTGTACATTTCCTCGCGATAGATGAACGCGATGACGTCGGCGTCCTGCTCGATAGCGCCCGACTCGCGCAGGTCGGCAAGCAGCGGGCGCCGATCGGGACGCGTCTCGACCTGCCGATTGAGCTGCGAGAGCGCGATTACCGGGACCTTCAATTCCTTGGCAAGGGCTTTGAGCGATCGCGAAATTTCCGCGATCTCTTTTTCACGGGATTCGCCCGGCCGCGCCGAGCGCATCAGTTGCAGGTAATCCACCAGCACCAGGCCGAGGTTATTGTTCTTGTCTTTCGCGAGACGGCGGCATTTCGCCTTGAGGGTGATGGCGGTCGTGTCGGACGAATCGTCAATGAAGATATTCGCATCCGAAAGTCGCGCGGCCGCTTGTGCGAGCTTGGGAAAATCGCGCTCGCTCAGATAGCCCGCGCGCGCCTTTGCGCTATCGACCCGGGCTTCTGAGCAGAGCATGCGCAGGACGAGTTGCTCCTTCGACATTTCCAGCGAGAAGAATGCGACCCCGCGCTTGGGTTCCGCATCCATCGCAGCGTACGCCGCGATGTTCAACGCCAGCGCAGTTTTTCCCATACTGGGCCGCGCCGCGAGAACGATCAGATCCGACGGCTGAAGACCCGCAGTGAGCGTATCGAGATCCTTGAAGCCGGTCGGAACGCCAGTGACGAGCTCGCGATTCTCGTAAAGTCGTTCCAGGATGCGCAATGATTCGCGCGTGAGCTCCGGCATCGTGTGGAAGGACGGCTTGATGCGGCGCTCGGAAATCTCGAAGATGCGATGCTCCGCGGTATCGAGGAACTCGTCGACGTCGGCATTCGCTTCGTAGGCGCTCGAGGCGATATCGGTCGCGATCGTCGCGAGGCTGCGCAGCACCGCCTTTTCGCGAACGATGCGCGCATAGTGCGCGACGTTGGCCGAGGTCGGGACCGAATCGGCGAGTTCCGCGATGTAGCTTGGTCCGCCGATCTGCTCAAGGACACCCCTGGTACGCAGCGCGTCGGTCAGCGTGATGGCGTCGACGGGCTGGTTGTGGTCGGACAGCTCCATCATCGCGCGGAAGATCTCGCGATGGGTCTCGCGGTAGAATTCCTCCGGGCCGAGGATCTCGAGCGCGTGGTTAATCGCCTCGTTTTCGAGCAGAATCGCGCCGAGCACAGACTGCTCGGCCTCGATATTCTGCGGGGGAACTCGTCTCAGGACGTCATCGGTCTGTGCGGCCACCACATCCTCCAACTCCACAACTTACGCGCCGGAGTATTCCATTTCGGAGGCTATTCTACCAGACAAGTCGCCGACAGTTGTGCCCATGCGAGAAAGCCCACGGAGACATCGATTTGGGATGGTTGTCCCCAATCTATCCACAGGCTCCAATCGAGACGTCAAGCCTGAATATTCTTTAATTTATGCGGACTTTTCGGAATCGCCGCAGGATTATCCACATCCGAGAGGCGATCCTGTTACTAACTTTCGCCTCATCGGCGACGCCGTCCCGAGGCCCTCGTCGCGAGCATCGGACCGAGCAGCATTCCGACTAGGAAACCTCCCACATGGGCCCACCATGCGACCCCTCCCGCGACCTCGGGATTCTGCGAAAGGCCGGCATAAAGCTGGGCCACAAACCAGATGAGGAGGTACACGATGGCGGGAATCTCGACGAAGTACATCAGGATGAAAATCGGCAAAATCGTCGAGATTTTCGCGCGCGGATAGAGCACGAAATATGCTCCGAGGATGCCGGCGATCGCGCCGCTCGCGCCGATCACCGGCACCGCCGAATGCGGCGTGAAGGCGGCCATCGCCAGCGCCGAGGCGATTCCGCAGATGAGGTAGAAGAACAGGTATCGAAGATGTCCCATCGCCTCTTCGACTGCGGCGCCGAAAATGAAGAGATAGAGCATGTTGCCCGCGAGATGCAGGATGCCGCCGTGAAGGAACATCGAGGTGATGATGGTTTCGAGCGCGGGCGGCGCGCCGGGCGCATAGGGCAATCGAACCAATTCACGCGTGCCTTCGAGCGCCGAAGTTAGACGCGCGGGGATCATCGCGTACTGGTAGATGAAGCTTTCGATGCCGCCGCCGAGCGAGGCTTCATAAACGAAGACCGCGATATTCGCGACGATCAGCAGCACGTTGATGAAGGTGAGGCGGCGGCTGGCCTGGTTATCGCGAAAAGGGATCATTCAGACTTTGCAAATTTCGCAGATTTCGCAGGATGTGAGGTCAAGCTCGCCGCGACGATCCCATCGTGAAGAGATGGTTCGCTATGTTAGCGGCGCACGGGTACTTCGTGCGAGAGTGCGAGTGTCGAGCCGATGCGATCGCACTTGAGCGCACGCGGGTTTCATGCGAGAAATTCGCCTGAATCGCAACATTCGGCGTGAGCATCGCTCGCAGGAGGTGGATCCGAATGGAAGTAATCTCGCAACAGTTAACCGTTCGCACCGGAAGCGAAAGTATGCCGGCCCATCTGGCGCGGCCTGCTACCGGTGGACCCTACCCGGCGCTGGTGGTCGTGATGGAAGCGTTCGGGCTCAACACCCACATCAAGAGCATCACCGATCGGTTCGCGGAAGAGGGTTTCGCCGCGATCGCGCCCAACCTTTATTTTCGCTCGGACAACAATGTCGTCGGCTACAACGATCTGCCGGGCGCGTTTCGCCTGATGGGCTCGTTGAAAGATGACCAGGTGGTGGCCGACATGGGCGCTACCATCGATCATCTGAAAAGCCTCAAGGAAGTGAAGCCGAATTTCGGCACCACCGGCTTCTGCATGGGTGGACGCGTCGCGTTCCTGACCGCATGTCGCGATCCACGGGTGAAGGCGACCGCGCCGTTTTACGGCGGCGGGATGGTGACCTCGCGCGATCCTGGCGCGAAGCCGCCCATCGCGTATGTCGAAGGCCTCAAGGCGCCGGTGCTCGCATTCTTTGGCGGTAAGGATGCGTTCATTCCAATTACCGAGGTCGACAAGTTTCGCGATGCGCTCAAGGCCGCGGGGAAACAGGCCGAGATTGTGCTGTACGCCGACGCCGACCACGGCTTCATGTGCGACGATCGCCCCTCGCATCATCCGACGCACGCGAAAGAGGCGTGGGCGAAAACCATCGCGTTCTTCAAGACCCATCTGGGCTGAGCAATCCATATTTTGAAGCGCAATGTGCAGCGGGCCGGCGCGCATCGCCGGCCCGTTTATTTTGTAGTCCTCGCCTGCGCGATGCTGCTTGCATCGTGCTACTCGTCGAACTATCGGCGCGAGATGCTCGCCTCGGTCGCGCTCGTCTCCAGCTTGTCGGATAAGCTCGCGGATTATTGCCGCGCGGATTTCATCGTCGAGCGCCATCCGCTCTCATCGGAGGAGATGGGCGAGTTCTACTATGGCCTCAAGAAGGCGCGCGCGTTCCAGCAAATGACCGGGAAGCGCAGCGGTTCGGTTGCTTCGGCGCAGGCTTTCGATCAGCTGGTCGAGGCCTACGAAAACTTCGTCCGCGACGCCGATCAGTATCGGCTCGGCCAGTCACATACGCATGAGCAACTGGACCAGTTGATGAAGGATCATGACCTCGTGAAGCAGCGCGCCGAGGACGTGCGGCGGGCGCTAAAAAAAGAGACCTAACCCCTAGCCCCTTCCCCCTGCCTCACCCCGGCGCGGACGCCGTACCCTCTCCATAAAATGGAGCGGGGGGTGCGGCCGGGAGCCGCCCGCGTAGGGGAATGGGCACCAGCGACGAGAAAACAAAAGAGCTAGTTACGCCTGGCCCTTCCAGTTGTTGCCGTAGGAATCCAGGAACGCGACCTCGCTCACCGGACGGCGCTTCAGCGGGCCGAATTTGTTGATCGGATATCCCATCGGCAACAGTGCGTAGGTGTGAATCTCCTTGGGCAGCCCGAGGATCTCCTTCACTTCATCTTCGAAGAAAACGTGCAGGGTGGTCAGCACAGTGCCGATGCCGAATGCGCGACACGCCAGGATGATGTTCTGCACCGCGGGATAGATGCTGGACCCGCCGATACGCACCATCTTGCTCGCCGCGGCAGCGATCTCCGGCGGCAGATTCGGAACCGGACCGGTCGCTTCGGTGCGAAGGCAGGCGAACAGCAGGACCGGCGCTTCGTGCATGTGATCGAACAGATACATCGCCGAGTTCATCAGGGTCTGGAATTGCTTTTCGTCCATGTGCGGCGGGCGCGGACGATTCGCATACACGGCGGTGAGAATCTGCGCTCCGCGCGCGTAAATGTCGCTGATTTTCTTTTTCTTGGCGGCGTCTTTGACCACCATGAAAACCCAGTTCTGCTGATTGCTGCCCGAGGGCGCGCGGATCGCGGCGTCGAGGATCTTGGTCATGACATCGTCAGGGATCGGATCGGTCTTGTAGCGGCGCAATGCGCGCGCCGAGTACATCGCATCAAAGAGACTCATTTCCGCCATCGGTCGTACCTCGCTAGTCAGTTGTAGAGTCGAATGAATATCAGATCGGGCACCGGAAAAAAAAAGGGCGGCAGGTCGCAGGACCCACCGCCCCAAGGCGAGGAGGAACCGTCGCCTCAATCAGACCGGAACGTTTTTCGCTTTGGGCGCCGGGCCCATCAGCATTTTGAAAACCTTTTTGGCGTCAGCAGGATCTTTCACCATCACGCCGGGCTGGTCGTGATGCTTCATCTGCTTGTCTTCCTCGGTGAATTCGCGCGAGGTCGCGCAATACTCGAGCAACAGTCCGTTAGGATCGCGGAAGTAAATCGAACGGCACCACTCATGGTCTACCACCGGAGTCACGTCTACGCCGCGCTCCACCAGCAGTGCGCGCTTGGCTTCGAGTTGAGCCGCATCGTCGCAGTGAAACGCGAAATGATAGAACGCGCCCGGTAGATTCTGCGCGCTGTTGATGTCGGTTGCCCATTCGTCGGGAATGCCGGGGACCTTCTTCGGGCACATGAACGCGATGAGCGTGCCGTCGCCGGTATCCATAAAAACGTGCTCGATTTTGCCGCCCTCGGGGGGCTCGATGACATCGGCCCAGGCGACCTTGCAGTCCAGTTTTTTGGTCCAGAAGTCGACCGTGCGATCGAGGTCGAGGGTCGCGAGCCCCAAGTGATGGACACCGGTTTTCATAACAGCCTCGTGAACAATGGTTTTGCTTGACCGATTAGTATCACGGCGTATGGCTACGCGCAATTTCTAATCTGAAGGGAACATCATCTTAGTCGTCTGGCGATCCGATTTCTGATAATTCGAAGCATTCAGTCTGAGGTGAGATGAGGACCGTTTCCGCCATTTTGCGTGCGACGAACCGATATCGAGGTCTGCTCCATTCCCAGTATTGGAGCGCCCAGGAACTGCGCGCATACACCCAAAACGCCCTCGATGAGACCCTGCTCGCGGCCGCACAAATCCCATTCTATGCGGCGCGTTGGGATGGCTCACCCTCAGCCGCCGACCTCTCGAAGCTGCCGACGGTACGTCGATGCGAAATCGGCAAGTTGAACCTGTCGGTTCTAAGCCGCCATCCGAACGGAGCGGATTTCTCTTCCCATTCTTCCTCGGGATCAACCGGGATGCCGACCGAGTTCTACTTCGATGATCGTCATCAGATGGGTCGTCTTGCGGGGCGGATGCGATATCTCCGCGCGCATGGCTGGAACCCATTCAAACGGACGGCGTGGCTGCTCTACTTCGTGTTTCGAACCGAGCGCAACGAGGACGAGCGGTTGATGCGCAGCCGTTTTCGCATAGCGAGTCATTTCATCGAGGCCACCCCCGAGCTCGATGGCAAGGCCGAGGAGCTGTCGAAGCTGGATCCGGCTTTCCTCTATACGTTCCCCTCCTATCTCGAAATCCTGCTCAACCGGCTCGCAGAGGGCGGCCTCCAAATGCCTTCGCTCAAGAGAATCTTCACCGGCGCGGAAGTCCTGGAAGACTCGCTGCGTCAGCGGACCAAGAAGGAGCTCGGAATCGATATCGCGGAGAACTACGGCTCGACTGAAGCGTTCATGGCCTGGGAATGCCCGGCTGGAAATCGCCACATCAATGCGGAGCATGTGCTGATAGAGATCGTTGATGAGTCGGGCCATGCGGTCGCGCCTGGACAGATTGGCAAGGTGTTGGTCACTACCCTTGAGAATCGGCTCGCGCCGCTGGTGCGCTACGAGATCGGCGATTATGCGATGGCCGCGGAAGGTCGATGCGAATGCGGCCGGACTCTTCCATTGATCGGCAAGATCGTTGGCCGCGGGATGAATCTGTTTCGGCGCGGCGAGGGCGAGCTGATCTCGCCGTGGCATCTTTCCAGCGCGGTCAGGAGCCGCGAGGAGGTGAAGCAGTTCCAAATCGTACAGAATTCGCTCGGACGCTTCACGCTGCGCTACATTGCGGATGCCGCCCTGATTCCGGAAGCTGCGGATACGATTCGGAAACGATTCGAGGAGATCCTCGGCGATGCGATATCTGTCGACTTCCAGAGAGTGCGTGAAATCGCTCGAACCGCAGGCGGCAAATATATGACCGCGCTTTCAGAACTGCCGGAGTGACGCGCCGTGTCCGCCATCGGTAAGGCTCTCGATGCGCTCCCGCGATACGCCTCCTTGTTGCGATCGCAATACTGGACGGCAGAACAGCTTCGCGCCTGCACCGAGCGTCAACTCGATCGCACCTTGAAGGCGGCCGCGAAAATCCCCTTCTATGCAGCTCACTTCGGTGGACCCCCGCAGCTCCAGGACTTCGCGCAGTTGCCAATCCTAGAACGCACAGACATCGCGGCGCTCAATGCCTCGGTGCGATCAATGTATCCGCCGGGTCGCCAGTTTCTATGGGGCGCATCCTCGGGTTCGACTGCCATCGAGGCGGAGTTCCTGTTCGACCGTTCGCGGGTACGCGGCCGTTATGCGGCGCGGATGCGCTATCTGCGCGCCCATGGATGGAACCCGATGCGCCGCACCATGTTCCATCAGGTGGTGCATCCTGAGGATTCGGATTGGGTGCGCCATCGCTTCCTGCCGGGCTTCATGGGCGTCAGCAATGACCTCGCCGCGCAAGTTGAGCGCGTCATCGAGTTCGATCCGCTCTACCTCTATACCTACCCTTCAAACATCGAGGGGATGCTACAAGTCCTCGAGGAGACCAACCGCAAGCTGCGTTCGATCCGGCGAATCTTCACCGTCGCCGAGACCGTCGACGAAAGGTTGCGGGAGCGGACCCGGCGCATCCTCGGGGTGGAAATCGCGGACAACTACGGCACCACCGAGGGCTTCATCGCGTGGCAATGCCCACGGGGCAGCTATCACATCAACGCCGAGCATGTCTTCGTCGAGTTGGTCGATGAGGATGGGCGTCACGTCGCGCCGGGCGAAATGGGGCGCGTCATCATCACGACATTGGAAAATTTTCTGATGCCGCTGATTCGATACGATCTGACCGACTACGCCATCGCGGCAGATGGCACTTGCAGATGCGGGCGAACCCTGCCGCTGCTCGGCGGTGTGGTGGGCCGCAAGCGCAGTCTCTTTCGCCATGCGGATGGGCGCTTGTATTTTCCCTACGTGCTGGTCGATTCGCTCCGGCTCGCGCAAGGAATAAAAATCAAGCAGTACCAAATCGTCCAGATGGAGCCGGAGGTTTTCCGCGTTCGCTACCTCGCCGATCGGGAAATTGAGAGCGTCGCTCAGGAAGCCATTCGTGCGGAGTTCGAAACTATTTTGGACACTCCCGCGACGGTCATCTTCGAGCGCGTTTCCGAGTTTGCGCGCACCAAGTCGGGAAAGTTCCTGCAAGCAATATCTGAGATCGACGGCACGCCGGCCGCCGTCACCAGTTCCTCGGTGGGATAGCTGTCAGGCCGGAAATTTAGTCGACCCGGATCATCTTGCGTTGGATGGCGTACCTGACGATGGCGGCGGTGCTGCGCAAGTTCAACTTTTCCTTTAAGTTGTCCCGATGGACCTGTGCAGTCTTGGGGCTGATGTTCAGGCGCGCGGCGATCTCCTGGTGGTCGCGCCCTCGGCTATCAGGCGCAACACCTCGCGCTCGCGCCGGGTAAGAATGTCTTTGCCGGCGATGCGCTCGGTCGGCGGCCGATTCATCTGATGAAGCACAATCGGTGCGATCGACGGGCTCAGGTAGCGCAGTCCGGAGTGGACGGCGCGGATGGCAGGCATGATTTCCGCGGCGCCGTCGGTCTTCAGGATGTACCCCGCGGCGCCAGCCTCGCCGAGACCTTCGATGACGTATTCCTCGTCGCGGTACTGACTCAGAATCAGCACCTTGGAGCCGGGAACTTTGCGCACCAACTCGTGCGCAGCGTTGAGGCCGCCGATGCCCGGCATGACCACATCGAGCAGGATCACCTGAGGCTTGGTCTTGAGCGCGAGTGCGAGGGCAGATTCCGCATCTTCGGCCTCACCGACGATTTCACATTCCGCCGCCAGCGCCGATCTCAGCAGGTCGCGGAACATCCGGTGGTCATCCGCGATCAGGACCCTGATCCTATCGCTCGAACCTTCCGCCATCTGAAACCTAGTGTGGCGCGCCTGCGGGATTTTGTCCGAGGTCGGTGCCCAACTGCTGCATCTCGGTTCCGAACTCCGTCCAATTGCCCGCACTCAAGGCTTTGAGCGCGCGATTGTAGTGATCCGCCGCCGAGCCAGCCGATGAATTTTGCATCGGAGGCGCGGTCGCGCCTATAGGCGTCGGCGTCTGTGGTTTGATTTCCGCAACCACCGGAGCCGCCGCACCTTCGCGTCCGGTGAACAACGACGCTAGGGTTTCCGGCAGCGTGTCGCCCATCACCACTTGATCGCCGTACGACGCGATGACGCGCTGTAATTCGGGAAGTTGCCCATTCTCGGCGCGGATATAGAGCGGCTCGACATAGAGCAGCGAGTCCTGCACCGGAATAACAATCAGATTACCGAGGATGACCTTGGAACCCATCTGATTCCATAGCGAAAGCTGCCGCGAAATCTCCGGGCTCTGATTGATGCGCGCCTGAATCTGATACGGCCCGTAAAACAGGCTGTCCTTCGAAAACGCATACTCGAACAGATGCCCATAGTCCGCACCATCGCAGCGCGCGGCCATCCACGCAATCATGTTGTCGCGACCCTTGGGCACCATCGGAAGCATCAGGATGTACTCCTCGTGAGCCTCACCCGGCAGCCGCATGATGATGTAGTAGGGCTGCATCGGGCCGGTCAGGCCCGCGTAGTTCTCCTTGGCGACGTCCCATTGATCCTCGCGATTGTAGAAAACCTGCGGATCCTTCATGTGATAGGTGCGGTAGATTGCGGCCTGAACCTGGAAGAAATCCTCCGGATAGCGAATGTGCGCGCGCAGGTCCTGCGGCATCGCGGCGAGCGGCTTGAACATGGCGGGAAAAATGTTCTGCCAGGTCTGAATCACCGGATCTTCGGGATCGGCAACATACAGCGTGGTCGTGCCGTCATAGGCATCGATGACGGCTTTGACCGAGTTGCGAATGTAGTTGATGCCGTCCATATCTTGCGAGTAGGGGTAGCGGTCGCTGACGGTGTAAGCATCGACGATCCACACCAGTTTGCCGTTGAGCAGCACGGTGTACGGATCCGCATCAAGCTTCAGAAACGGCGCGAGGTAGGACAGCCGGGTGAGAATATTGCGACGGATCATGATCTGGCTTTTGTTGACAATATTCTCCGTTACGAGAAGATTGATGTCCTTGAAGAAGTAGCTGAACAGCATTCGCCGCCACAGCCCGCTGACCGGGATGCCGCCCTCGCCCTTGTAAAATGAAAAGACGTTGTCGGCCCCCTTGGGATAATCGAATTCCGGTGTCGCCGAATTCACCACCACGTAATTGTCCGGCTCCTCACCGAAGTATATGGCCGGATTTTCCACCTTGAAGCCAACGCTCGATTCCGACGGGATGTTCTTGATGTAGAACACCGGCAGGCCCTCGGAATCCTTCCTATTGACGGGGCTCATCACCAACCCGCTGCCATGGGTGAACTTCAGATGTTGATTGACCCAGGTCTGGGCGTTTTCCGGCAACAGTCCGACGTTCAACTCGCGCGGCGACATCATCACCTGCGTATAGAGCCCGTTGATGATGTAACGATCGATATCGACATCGAGAAAATCGTAATAAAGGCGAATCTCCTGCAATTGCTTGTAGGTGTCGATGAGCGGGCGCGGGTCCCATAGCCGGATATTGTTGAGGGTGGCCTGGTCTTCCTTGATCGAGGTCTGGGTCAGAGTGCCCTTCCCCGCGAACGGTTTCACGTCGACGTTGTCGAGTTTGTATGCCGCCCGCGTCATCGCAATATTCGCCTCGAGATACGGCTTCTCGATGCGTAGCTCGTCGGGTTTGACCCACAGCCGCTCGATGACGGGTTCCATGAAGCTCATCAGCAGCGACGGCGCAAACACCATCACGAACGCGATTATGGGAAGTCGGACGCCATGCTGCCGGGTGTTGCCGAAGCACAGCGCGGCCGCGACGATCGAAAGCGCCACCAGCACCCATAGACCGGGCGCCCAGAGCACGTGATCGACGTAGCGCATTCCGTACACGACGCCGTTGGTATGGTAGAGGAGCCCGAAGCGCGAGAGCCAATAGCTGTACGCGCGCTGGATGAAAAAGAATCCCAGGATGACCGAAATATGCGCCGCGGCGCCCGGAGTGATGCGCGGCGGCGATTCGCGAAAATCCAGCCCCCCTCGCATCCATTGAATCCCTACCCCAACCGCGGCGGCGAGGAACAAGATCACCAGGAAGAGGTCGCGGAAACTTTCCAGCAGCGGGAGCGTGAAGACATAGAAGCCGACATCGTAACCAAAGGAACGATCGCTGACGTGAAACGCCACCCCATGAAACGCCTTCAGATAGACGTCCCATGCTCCGGCTTCGCCATTGGCAGGCAGTATCGCGAGGACTGCCGCGCCGACCAGCACCAGGATCCGCCATGGGATCCGATCGCTGAAGGCGCGGAGCAGCTCGGGAAGGTTGATCTCGGTCATCTGGTCGGGACGGCGCACCACCCGCAGCCGTTCGCGATCGCGCGCGCTGGGGCCAATCGCGGCAAAACCGCTGGCGGCAATCGCGACGAATGCCACGAGCCATACGCCGACGAAAATCGTAACTTGCGCGCTAACGATGCGGTCGAAGACCTCGCGAAAGCCCAGCGAGCCAAACCACAGGAAATCGACCAAGAAGGTATCGGCCACGCCCAGAACGATCAGCGTGACGATGGCGAGCGCCGCGATGGCGACGAGGACTATCCGCGATCGCATCTTCAATTAATGACCGTGCGCGATCTGCCCGACATGCTCACGCACCACATCGGCAGGACATACCCACAGAAAAAGCTTGAGGGCGAGGTAGGCCGCGAGGATCCAATCCAATTCGCCCAGCACCGGCACGAAATCGAGCTCGATCGCAGGCGGCGTGAACATCAGAAACAGGATCACAAATGGCACCGCCTTGGCGAAGATGGAAACTCGCGGGTCCTTCATCAGGCGATAAAACACCCGCACGAATTTCGGCAGATGAGTGATCATCCCACCGATCCGCACGGGCGAGAGCATTTGCATTCGCAGCAGTCTTTGAAACATGAGGCGTCTTTCTGACGCTCATCCTAGCACAGCAGGGGTGGGCGACTACCACGCTCGATGTCATCCAAAGAACCAAGCCTCGCCATCGGCGCATTGCAAAATGCGCTGGGGCTCGGTCATGAATCGTCCTGCCCAGATCGTTTTCTATACTCTCAGGATGGCGCGGCCGGATTGGCCTCCAACTCCTCAGGAGGCGCGATTGACGAACTGCTTGGGAGTAACCACCGGGACCGCCGTCCTTCCCGTAAAATCTTTAACGTTCCAGGTGACGATCGCCTCCGCACCGTAGCGATCCGCCTCACGAGCCAGGGTCGCATCACCAAGGGTCATCCGGCGCGCCACGTAGCGGCTGACGTCATCGACCTAAGAGGCGAGCCAGGTATTGACCGGCCCGTCACCCGCACCAAAAGGATTCAATACCTGAACCGGATAAACGACCGCGAAGTTGCGTAGCCATCGCTCGGTTTCTACCCCGGATAGCCGAAATGAAGCGGCGCCACAGATCTCTAAAAGAGTCAGCAAGGGAACCGCGCCGGAGATCACCGACAATTTTCCCAAAAACGCGTGGGTCGCGGGATATGCCGCGTCCCTGCGAAAGAAGCGTTCGATAATAAACAGGTTACTGTCGAGAAAGACCAAATCGATCGCCCTTGGCTGCGCGATCCATTTCGCGCCAGTCCTGGTACGGTATCGTTCGCGCAATTTTGCGCGAGATCCGGTCGAAATCCCGTTGCGCCGCCGCTTGCGACATCCTTCGCAAACCTGGGCTCCTCGCTTCGATCTGACGTTGGAGGCTGCGATAGATCGAATCGGACGCGGAAGGAAAGCTCTGATCGGACGCCTCGATTATTGCCACGGGTTTCCCACGCTTGGTGACGACGACGCGTTCTCCCGCCTCGACGCGGCGCAAAACGCGGGTAGTTTGGTTTTTCAACTCACGCACGCTGACCTGGGAAACTCGTGATTCGGTCGCCATGTGGCCACTAATGTGGCAACGTGAATCTGCTGGCTCAACGAACGAATCTCAACATTCCCGTGAACCGGACCGCCCCGGCTCGACGAAAACTCGATTAACAGCACGCGGCGAATTGCGGTAGTGTCCTAATTTGAAATTAGGACACTACCCGAATTGCCGACCGTCTTCATCGAGCAGATGACACGGCGTATGCTCGCCGCGGGACTATGCTTAAGCTTTTCCGGACCGCCCTCTCCTTCTCATTGGCAGGGTTTCTGCTGATAGGGGGAAGCGCGAACACGTTCGCAATTTGCCTTGGGCCTGGAAACCATTGTCATCTTGAGACGGTGGTTGGTCCGAGCTGCAGCGGACCGCGTCACGCACCCGATAGCGCGATACCCTCACCGCGCGATGGATGCCCCAAGGGCAGTAAGGATTTCCGAGTCAGCACCGACACCGGGCGCGCCGATCCTCCGTTCCGCGCGTTCACCCCACTCATCGCGGTAGTCACCGACGCTGAAACGTCGTTCAGCCTTCCACGCCACGCTGATCTCATCTGGCGAGAGTTGCGTACATTGCAATCTCCCGGCCGCACGGTCGTTCTACGATTCTGACCTAAATCCCTTCCGGCTTCCGACGCGGCCTCTTTCAGCGACCGTCGGTCACCGATGCGGACGTCCGCCCTGGCAGACACCGCGCCTCGATTCATTCCTACGTTCCTCCAGCTGGATTCAGGGTTGGCCAGATGAAGACGAAGAATTTCTTTTGGGTTTTTCGCAGCGCGATCCTGCGATCGACTCGGATCCTGATGATCGCGGCCATTTTTGGAGTATTCGTTCCGACGTTGACTCTCGCTCACGGCGTGGTTGGCGATCGGATCTTCTTAAGTCCGATCGTGGGCAATGACGCCTTCCCCGATAATGCCTTCGGACTCAACGTCCGTCGCAGTGACTACGGATTCTCGCTGATGCCGACGCTCGAAAAGCAATTGAGCGACGACTCCAGTCTCCTGATCGCAGGTGGTTGGGCCAGAATCGCCTCCCAATCCGGCCAGCCACAGACGATGGGGGCGGAGGATCTATCGATTTACTTCCGGCAAGCCGCATACGTTTCCACGCCGCATGAATTCGAACTCACGGTGAGCCCGATTCTGGTTTTGCCGACCGGCGATCGAAAAATCGCTGACCAAGGCTATACCCACCTGGGCGGTGAAATTCTGCTCGGCAAAGGATTGGGCGATTTACCCCACTTCCCGTCTTTCAAGTACCTGCGGCCGTTTGCCGTGCAGACCGAGGTGGGCTACACCGGCCGCATTCAAGGACCGGCCAATAGCGATGTGTTTTGCAATCTGGAAGTCGAGTACCCGTTGCAGTATCTCGACCGCTTCGTCGGCGGGCTGAGCTCCAGCCGGCCATGGACAGAGTTAGTGCCGTACTTGCAAGCCAACTTCGCGCAATCATTTATCGCCTCGCGCCTCACCACCAGTCCCGACTTTCGGATAACACCAGGCGTCGGCTATTTAGGGGATTATTGCGAGCTAAGCGTTGGAACCCAGATCGCGTTAAATGGCGCCGCTCCGAGCGGGGATCGAGTTGCGGTAATCGGGCTTGCCGAGGTCTTCTACGACAATATTTTTCCCGCCCTCGGATGGAGTCCGTTCTGAATCCCGGCGACGTTAGAACGTTGGAAGCACAATCGCCGAGCAAAACATTGCCGCGAGGGCGGTCAGAAGATCGGGCAGATGGCAGGAAGCCTCGCCGAGTCAATGCCCTCGCACTTCGCGTTGTCCACCGACAGGTTGCCGGCGCCGTCGAGCGTCACCGTCCAGATGCTGTCGTAATCGTTGTCCGGCCAGGCGGGCGCCGTCGGACCCATGTCGGGCGGAAAATAACTCGCGATCAAATCATTGATGGTCGGTTGAATGAATTGATACGACCACGCCAGCAGCACCGACTGATTGGAGAATTGGCTGCCGGTGAAAAAGAAAGCGCTGGTTGACGTGGTTGACGTCTGCGGGAAACTCGCGGCGAGCCCATATGGCAGGTTATTGGCGATAGCGTAGGGTTCGGCGGTCAACGAGGGCGCAACCCCCGACCATGAGTTCTGCGTGCCGGGAGAAATCTGCGCGGGATCGCTCGAATAGACCAGCTGCGGAGTGATTTTTCCGCGCAGCGCATTGGGCAGGTCGAGCGCGCGCCATTGCCCCGCGCAGACGTAGTTGCCGTCGGTCCAAAACTCCAACGGATGCGCATCCGCGTGCCGAATGATGTACAGGGTCTCGTTGCGGTTGATTCCCTCGGGCTTCGTCGCACCGTCGCTCCCGATCGTCACGGTTATCGGAGCGAACGGCGGTTGCGCAGTGCATCCAGCATTAACCGGCACCGGCTTTGGCAGCGGCGGATATTTCGATGGGGGTTTAAGATTGCTGTCGAAGGTGAGCATGCTGGCGCTTCCCGATGGGGTGATCGAAATCGCATAGATAATGTTCGGACCGGCATAGCTCGTCGGAACAGTGAGGTTGTACTGTTCCAGCGTATTGATGTTTTCGAGCAGCGCGCCGGTGGTTTCCCATGGCGCCGAGAAGACATAGAAGCCCGGCACATTCGCCGCGATGATACCGCTTACCAAAGCTTCGTTGTCGCCGCCCTGGTCGGCGAAGTCGAGACCCTGACAATTCGGGCAGGATGCGGTCGGCGTCGCGACTCCGCTGGGGAGCGGCATCGACGGCGCATACGACGCATTAATCGGGTAGCTGTTGCCAGTATATGGGATGACTTGGGGTGGAAGCGCACTGGATAAAGTGATCTGGTTAAGCAGCGCGAACTGCTGGACGGTCTCGGGCGCCGTCATATCGGGATAATTGCCGGCGGTTTGCAAATGAGTCATCGGCTCGAGACTGTACACTCCGCTGACATTCTTCTTCCCCAGCACGCGGCGTTTCAGGAAGGTTCCCATCATCAGAGATCGCCGCAGACCCTGATCTGTGAAGGTTCGCGGTGGCTGGATTGATGTCGCCGGGCGCGTTGAAAGCCAGATCCTCGCTGACCACGAAAATCAGGTTGAGGTTGTCCGCGTTCAGCGCAGCCGGAGTCGAGGGCGCCGAAGCATTGGAACCGGATGACCCACCGCATCCCGCGAGCAGCGCGAGAACCAGGAGCAGGCACCAAAGTTTTCCATCGATGATTTTATGCAAGTGCGCGCGCTCCCGGGCATGCACACTAGCGCCGATAGCCTCGTGAACACAGTGTCAAGTTCGCTAGCGATGAGTTATACGTGAGCGTCTCGACTCACCGATCGAGTCGGAATACACCATTTATGCTCGTTCAAGTTCGGGGAGCGACAGGCCGCGGCAGATCTTTGCGGCGAGCCGGTTTGCAACCTCGTTGTGGCGGGGAACTGCTTCGACCGCGCCTGTGGCCGGATTGCACCACAAAGAATGCGCGCCGCCTTCGCGCTTGAGGTAACAGCCGTGGCGCCGAAGGTGGCGAAGCAGATCGCCACGTTTCACTTAACCGTTACAGTTTCCCGTTCCACGTCGGCGGGCAATCCTCGAATGGTATCCTCGCGCCGATCCTCAAGCACCAGCCTGATGGCCTCGGCCAAGCTCTCGACGGCCTCTTCTTTAGTCCGTCCTTGCCCGTTCGCGCCCGGGATTTCCGCGCAATAAGCGATGTACCAATCTCCGTCGCGTTCAATGATTGCGGTAAACTCGCTTGCCATTGGTAAATGATGCACTCGATAACGATTGGGGGACAGCATATCGCGCTGAACCGACCGGGTCTAACCATCCCCATAAGGCGGTGCTGGTTGATTCTGGTAAGATGATTAAACAGAAAGAGTCGCATATTGAATCCGCGTGGGCATCCGCCGCCACAACAACCTGAGGAACCACATCTTGAAGCGACATATGAAGCTGGGCGATTTTCTGGTCGCCTACCTCCGCAAAATCGGCACTGAACATCTGTTTGGAATCCCCGGCGACCTCGCCCTGAAGCTGTTCTTCTCGCTGGGGCGCAAGCACGGATTCAAGGTCCACACCTTCTCGCATGAGCCTGGAGTCGGTTTCGCAGCCGATGGCTATGCTCGCGCGTCGCGCAAAATTGGCGTGATGTGCGTCACCTATGGCGCGGGCGGCTTCAACACCATCAATCCGGTCGCGGGAGCATTTTCCGAGCGTGTCCCGATTCTGATTTTCTCCGGCGGCCCCGGCGAAGAGGAGCGCAAGCTCGGCACCCTGATTCATCACCAGGCGCGCGACATCGAGTCGCAGCATCGCATTTTTAAGGAGGTCACCTGCGCCTCGGCGGTGCTGACCGATCCGCGCACCGCGGCGCAAAGCCTGCATGATGTAGTCCGCGCGATTTGGGCCGAGCAGCGCCCCGGCTATGTTGAAATTCATCGCGACATGGTCGATCGCGTCATCGAGGTTCCGCAGGACATCATCGATTGGGACGGATACCTGCACTTCCAGCCGTCCGATGCCGGCAAGCTGGCCGAGGCCGCGCGCGAGACCGCGCAGATGTTCAACGCGAGCCGCAAGCCGGTGCTGATCGCTGGTATCGAGATCCATCGCTACAAATCGTCCGGCGAGCTGGTCGCGCTGGCGGAAAAACTCGGCGCCCCGGTATGCACCACGGTGCTCGGCAAGGGCGCGTTTCCGATGGACCATCCCCTGTACATGGGCGTCCACATCGGACCGATCAGCCCGCCGCCAATCGTCGCGCGGATAGATGAGGCCGACCTCGTCATCAACCTCGGATGCCTCAAGACCGACATGAATTTCGGCAACCGGCCTCCGCACATCATTCAGGATCGCACGGTCTGGGCGGTCGATCGCAAGGTCGATGTGAAGCATCACACCTACACCGATGTCGGGGTGCGCGATTTCACCCGTGCGCTGCTCAAGCAGGATTTGAAAACGCATCGCGAGAAGGTTGAGTATGCCGACAACCTGCCGCACGGAGACTCGCACAACGGGCGGCAAATCAAGGTGGCCGACATCCTGCGCACCGTGAATGATTTCCTCGCCGCGCACAAAGGCTATCTGGCAGTGGCCGAGTCGGGCGACATGCTGTTCGGCGGCCTCGACATCCGGGTGCCGAGCGGCGGGACCTATCTCGCGCAGGGATTTTACGCCTCGATGGGATTCGCGGTGCCGGCAGCGATGGGCGCGCAAATCGGCTCGGGCTTGCGACCGATCGTGCTATCCGGCGACGGCGCGTTCCAGATGACCGGGCCGGAGATTTCGCATGCGCCGAAGTTTGGCGTCAATCCGATCGTGCTGGTCATCAACAATGGCGGATGGGGCATCTTCCGGCCCATCGTCGAGCAGCGCGAGCTGCTGGAAATTCCGCCATGGCCGTATGCCAATCTCGCGCGCGAATGGGGCGGCGCGGGCTTCAACGCCTCCACCCCCGCGCAGTTACGCGACGCGCTGGAGGCTGCGCACCGGGAGGAAAAGTTCTGCCTCATCGATGTGCGGGTCGAGCGCGATGACCTTTCTCCGGTGACGGTGAAGTACATTAAAGCGGCCGCGAAGCGCTCGCAGGCGCCGCCGGAAAGGAAGATCAAAGGCAGGGGTTAGCCCTGGGGCAGACGGACCGGCTATGCGCTTAGTTCCTCGAGCAGCGCCTTGGCATCCTTCAAATCGGCGGTGTCGAAGCCCTCGGTGAACCAGTTGTAGATGTCGGCGAGCATCGCGCGCGCCTCGTCGCGATTGCCCTGCGATGCGAGTAATCGTGCGAGCGATGTCGTGGCGCGCAGTTCCCATGACTTCGCCTGCTGTCTTTGAGCAATCCGGATCGCGTCACGAAATTCAGCGGTCGCCTTTTCCGCATCCGGATTTTCACCGACGAGCAGCAGATCCCCGAGCATCTGATGCGCCGGTGCGAGGAAAAATTCGACGCCGGTTTCCTCGGCGAGGCTCAGCAGGCGCTGCACAATTCGCAGGCCAGCGGTGCGTTCTTCAGCGAAGAGACAAGCGTCGGCCAACATCAGGCTGATTGTGGTGGCTGAATACGCGTCTCGCGGCTCCTCGACTTTGGCCAATGCCGCCTCGATTTTGCGAAGGCCGATCGTGAGGTCATCGGTACGAGCCATCAACCATCCGAGTCCTGCCCGCGCGATCCACAAGAAGCCTGAACTGATGCCCTGCTCGTCTCCGATTTTGACTACCGCTTCCGAATAGCGCCGTATAGCTTCGATGTCCCGCGACCACATGCTCAGATCATTTGCCATACTAAGCGCAATGAACAGATCCATCTTTTGGGGTGTCCGTTCCGCACGCGCGACAGCTTTTCTGATCGTTGCGAGAGCGCGATCGGGATATCCGAGGCACCATGAACTCAATGCGGAGTAGATGTAGCCAAATATGCTTACATCGCCGACCCAAAAGCCGGGATTTTCGAGTTCCGCGGAATAAGAGGCCAGCCCCTGCTCCGCATGGAAAAACGACTGCGCGAAATTGCCGATATGAAACAGAGTGTTTCCGAGCGGGAAGTGCGAAGCGACTGCTAAAACGCGATTGCCGCTACTCTCGGCGTATTCGCGGACGCGCTCCGCGAGTGGAGTCGCGATGCGCATTTCACCCCGGATGAGATGGATAGACCATTTTCCGGTTAAGGCGGCCAAGGTTTGGATTGGATCGTCAACTTGCTCCGTCAGCTCGACTGCGCGCGTGTAGGCGCGCTCAACCTCGGCGCTTTGCCAGCCCTCCAACAAGTTGGCGACCTGACCAAGAATGTTCAGCAGTACCAGTTCGCTATGTGTGCGCGCGGTGCTTTCGGGGGCGGCGCGCACCAGCTCGATCGCGGAGTTCAGATAGGCGCTCGCTTCCCGATAGGCCGATCGGCGAAGCGACTGGACTGCGGCGCGCCGCAGATACTCGACCGCTTTTTCCGAATTACCGGTGCGCGCAAAGTGGTGCGCGAGTTCGCTCAGATGATCGTCGATTGATTGAGCAAACGACGCTTCGAGGGCGAAACCGACCCCCTCGTGAAGGACTTTGCGACGTTCGACGAGGACCGACTTGTAGGCGACTTCCTGGGTGAGCGCGTGCTTGAAAGTGTATTCGATGTCGCCAACCGCGGGTTGCTCGTAGATGAACTCGCCCAGTTGGAGGGCCTGCAGCATGCCATTGAGCTCGTCTTGCGATTTGGTGGTTACTCTTTGCAAAAGGCCCAACGCAAAATCTCTTCCGATCACCGCAAGCGTCTGCAGCAAATCCTTCTCAGCCACCCGCAAACGATCGATTCGCGACGCGAGGATGTCCTGCACCGTCGGCGGAATTTTGAACTCCGCCAGCGGCTTGACCATCCTGATACTTCCATTGCGCACTAGCGCACCGTCATCGAGCAGCACCTCAACCGTTTCTTCCATGAAGAACGGGTTGCCCTCGGTCCTTTCGATGATGAGGCTCTTTAGCGGAAGCAGATCCTCGCCGTCGCCCAACATCGACGAAAGCATTTCTTCGGCGCTTTCCCTGCCTAGCGGGTCGAGTCTGAGCTGGGTGTAGTAGGTCTTGCTATTCCAGTGATGCGAATATTCGGGTCGGTAGTTCACCAGCAGCAGAATTTCGCAGTGCCAATCGAATCGGCGAGAGATTCAGAAAATCCTGGGTCTCGTCATCGATCCAGTGCAAGTCTTCGAAAATCACCATCAATGGCTGATTCAACGACTCGCGCAGCAACAATCGTTTGATGGCTTCAAAGGTACGGCGTTTCTTGATCTGTGCATCCATCTGCGCGAGCGGGTCCTCGCCTTCGACGATTCCGAGCAGCGCATAGAGGTACGCCACGGTATCTTCCAAAGCGCGATCCAGCTCCAACAACTTTCCGAGGATCTTTTGTCTTCGGCGCCGGCTGTCGTCTTCCGACCCTATTTCGAAATAGGTGTGCAACAGATCGATTAGCGGCAGATAGGCGCTCGCCTTGTCATGCGAAACCGAGAATGTCTCCAGCACCATCCATCCCGATTGCGAGACCGCCTTGAATTCGAATAAGAGGCGCGACTTCCCAACTCCGGCCTCGGCCATCGCGGCCACGATCTGGCCGTGACCCGCTTTAGCTTGCTCGGCGGCATGCTTCATCGCGTCCATCTCGCGCTGGCGTCCGACGAACTTCACCAACCCGCGGCCCGCCGAGCGCTGAAGCCGCGTGCGTATCGGGCCGAGACCGGTCACCTCGTAAACGTTGACCGGCTCGCTCACCCCTTTGATCTTGGTCGGACCGAGCGGCTTGAGGATGAAGTAGCCTTCGCACAGCTTGCGGTAACCGCGCTCGAACCGACCGGTGCTGCGGTCTGCATCCGCGAGGCCAGATTGGTCATGTGACCGATCGGCGTGTACTCGACGTGCCCCGCGCCGGTATGGATCGAACGCACCACCACTTCGCCGGTGTTGATACCAATGCGACCCTGGATGGGAGTACCGCCGTCGGCAACCACCTTCGCGGAATAGCGCCGCAACTCTTCCTGCATACGAAGCGCCGCATAGAGCGCACGTTGCGGATGATCCTCGTGCGCGACCGGCGCGCCGAACAGCGCGAAGATGCCGTCGCCGGTGGACTGCACGACATAGCCATCGTAACGAGGCGCGGCATCCATCATCAGGTTGAGCGCAGGATCGACGATCGCCCGCGCCGCCTCGGGGTCGAGGTCCTCCATCATCTCGGTGGAGCCCTTGATATCGGCGAACAGCGCGGTGACCGTCTTGCGCTCGCCCTCGATATTTTCGGGAGCGGATTTATCCGCTACGCGAACCGGCGCATCGTCTGAGGTCTTTGCCGCGGCAGCCGCCGCGGGCCCTCCGAGCGCCGTGCCGCACTCTCCACAAAAGCGTTTGCCGGTTGGATTGTCGGCGCCGCATTTCGAACAAAGATTTGCCAGTGGCACGCCGCAATCACCGCAGAACTTCTTGCCCGCAGGATTTTCAGTTTTGCAATTGGAGCAACGTATCGGCTCTATCAGGAAGGATAAGCGACCCGCCCCTCCTATATCACCCAGCGCCGTGAAGGAACTAGCAGCCTGGGCGAGAACGATCGCAATACGTTTCGCTGGCATAAAGGTGAAGTATATTAACCAGATGGCGCAGCGCTCGCAGGCGCCGGCAGAAAAGAAATCCAGGACGCGGGGATGGCTACATAGCAAGATGGACAACTACGAAAAAACCTACAGCGAATTTCAGTGGAACACGCCGGAGTACTTCAACTTCGGCAACGTCATCGATGAGTTCTCGGCCGACCACAATCGCGTCGCCCTGCTTTGGGAAGACCAGGAAGGCAATCGCGCGCACCTGACCTTCGGCGACTTTAAGGAGCAATCCAACCGCATCGCTAACCTGCTCAAGGAACTCGGCCTCGCGCCCGGCGATCCGGTGCTGCTGGTACTGCCGAGGATTCCGATCTGGCAGGCGGCCTACATCGGCGCGCTGAAGGCCGGCGCGATCGTGGTGCCATGCACGGCGATGCTGCGCGAGAAGGACCTGGTCTATCGCGCTAATCATTCCGGCGCCAAAGCGATCATTGCGTCGGTGGACAGCGCGACGATGATAGGTGACCTGCGCAGTCAGTGCCCTACCCTCGCGCATTACCTCATCGTCGGCGCCACGCGCAGTGGATGGAAAAGTCTTCCCGAGGAGATGAAGAAAGCGTCGCCGAAGTTCGCCGTCGTCAAGACTCGATCCAGCGATCCCGCGATTTGCTACTACACCTCCGGCACGACCAAGGAGCCCAAGGCCGTGCTCCATGCGCATAGCTACATCTATAGTCACAAGTTCACCGGGCTTAACTGGCTCGATCTGAAGCCGGGCGACATCCATTGGACGACGAGTGACACCGGATGGGCGAAGGCCGCTTATGGTGTCCTGTTCGGGCCGTGGATGAATGGTGTCACGGTCTTCATGTACAACGGGCGCTTCGAACCGACGAAGGAGATGGAACTCCTCGAGCGCTACGGCATCACCACCTTCTGCGCGCCGCCGACTGAATATCGAATGCTGGTGAAGGAGGATCTCTCGAAGTACAAAGTGCCGAAGCTGCGCCATTGCACCGCGGCCGGTGAGCCGCTCAATCCCGAGGTCATCGAGGTATGGCGGCGCAACTTCAACCTCACGATTCGCGACGGCTACGGCCAGACCGAAACCATCATCGTCGCGTGCAACATGCCCGGCGCCGAGGTGAAGCTCGGATCCATGGGCCGCGCATTCCCGGGCCATGACGTGCGCATCATCGATGAGGACCTGCACGAATGCGCGGTGGGCGACGTCGGACAAATCGCGGTGCGGGTGAAGCCGGAAAAGCCGCCCTCGATCATGCGCGAGTATTGGAAAAATCTCGAAGAGAACGCGTTGGTCTTTCGCGGCGATTACTACCTGACCGGCGACAAGGCCTACAAAGATGCCGAGGGCTATCTATGGTTCGTCGGTCGCGCCGACGATGTCATCACCTCGGCGGGATATCGCATCGGGCCGTTTGAGGTCGAAAGCGCGCTGCTCGAGCATCCATCGGTGATGGAGTCAGCCGTGGTCGCCAGTCCCGATGCCGACCGCGGCCACATCGTGAAGGCGTTCATCCGGCTGAAGCCGGGTGTGACCGGCGATGATGCCCTAGCGCATGAACTCCAGGAGCATTGCAAGCGCATCACCGCACCCTACAAATATCCGCGTGAAATTGAATTCGTCGATGATCTGCCGAAGACCGTCAGTGGCAAGATTCGGCGCGTCGAGCTGCGCAAGCTGGAAGAGCAGCGCAAATCCGTAAGTTAGTGCCGGAAGATCCAGGCAAAACACCAAGACACCAAGGTAGGATAAGCGGCATTCGTGAGGTAGGCGCAGGATCAAGGCGTCGCGGCAGAAGAGCAGCCGGCAGATGCGGGCCGCAGCGGCCCTTCTCGAACACGAAGGGAGGATCAAGAAGAAAGATTTCTTGCGGAAGTGCGAGACTACGGAGCACCATCAAGAACAGGAAGCGAAGAAACCTGTGCCGGATGAACTCACAGCAGCTCATTTGGGACTGTCTTCTTGGATCTTACCTCGTTGACCGAGAAGGGCCGCTGCGGCCCGCATCTGCGGCTGCTCTTCCGCCACGGACCCTTGATCCTGCGCCTACCTCACGAATGCCGCTTATCCTACCTTGGTGTCTTGGTGTTTTGCCTGGCCCAATAAGAGCCGCGGCGGGAAGAGCCCACCTTCCCGCCAATAGTGGAAAAGTGCTAGCGTGATGTTGCGGCGCCCGGATGGGCGTCGTTTGTCGTTTTGGGGGATGAGTGCTGCATGCGAAAATGCAAAAACAAACCCACTTTATGCCCGGAATTGCTGGGTGTTTATGGAAGCAGGTGGTGCTCCACCACCGGTCGCGAGGCGCGACCGGCCCTCATCCGCCAGTCACGGTTCTCGCATCGAAGCCATCGCGAGAACCGCGCCTGGCACCTTCTCCCGCAAGAAAGAGCGGGAGAAGGGACCAAACAAAGCGCGGGCGCCACATGTATTGGCGAAACGAAGCCAAATCGTCGAGGAAATACAAGGAGTTTCTAAAATTGAGGTGCGCGAAAAAGCCAAAATCCCGACGCAAAACCTTAGCGCATCAGATAGGTCCACGGCCGGAACACGCGATGGAAGTTGGTGCGGCCGGTCAGCGGCTGCGTCATCGCCACCGAGGCCCGCATTTCTTCGAGACGCAGATCGTCGGGTTCGCTGCCGAAAACGCGATCCCAGATGCGGTTCGTCACCCCGAAAATCTGGTTCGGCGCCCGCATGTGATGCGCGAGGTGACGGGTGCGCATCTTCTCCTCGAATGCGCAAAACGGCCGCGCGAAATGAATCCGATAGTGGAAAAGCTCGTAGGAGAAAAATCCCGCCACCATTCCCAGCCACATCGCGGTGGCCGGCGTCAATCCAACGATGCCGAAGATGAGCACGGAAACAATCGTGACCGGAGCCCATGCTCCGGCAGTGAATACCGAATGAGGATCGCGATGATGGCCGGCATGAAACGGCGTGGCGAAGGTCGTGAAGATGTGACTCAGGAATCCGTGAATCGTGTATTCAACGAAAGTCCACGCGAACCAGCCGAGCATAAACATCGCGAGAAGAATCAGCATCAACCAAACCTTAACATCATCGTAAAGCGCGCATCACATCGGATCAAACCTCATGATGCCGCCTTGACTCCATAGTTCAATATTGAAATAGTACGGTCCTTCGACAAAATTAGCGCGCGAGAATTTTCGCGCGAGGAGATCCATTCATGATGTATGACTCCAGCAATCCCTTCCTGAACGGCAACTATGCTCCATGGCGCGAGGAGGGCGACGAGTTCGACCTGCTGGTCGAGGGCGAGATTCCCAAGGACCTCGACGGCACGCTCTATCGCATCGGACCCAACCCGCATTATCCGCCGATGGGCCGCTACCATTGGTTCGATGGCGACGGGATGGTTCACGGCTTCACCCTGCGCGACGGCAAGGCCTCGTATCGCAATCGCTATGTGAAGACGGCAGGGCTCGCATCCGAGATGCGCTCGGGAAAGTCGCTCTTCGGCGGGCTGGCCGAGATGCCCAAGGAAGTTGGCCCCGAGGGTCCGTTCAAGAACGCCGCCAACACCAACATCATTGGATATGCGAATCGGCTGCTCGCGCTATGGGAAGGCGGCTTGCCGCACGAGCTCAAGCCGATGACGCTCGAAACCGTGGGGCCGTATGGCTTTTGCGATCGCCTCAACGGTCCGATGACGGCGCATCCCAAGTTCGATCCCAAAACCGGCGAGCTGCTGTTCTTCGGCTATCAGCCGTTTCCACCGTTTGTCACCTGGCATCGCGCCGATGCGAAGGGGAACCTCGTCGAGAGTCATCCGATCGACACCGGACTGCCGGTCATGATGCATGACTTCGTGACCACCGAGAACTACGCGATTTTCTTCGTGTGCCCCTCGGTGTTCCGGCTCGAGAACGTCGCGCAGGGCAAACCTCCGCTGCAATGGGAACCGCAACATGGCACGCGCATCGGCGTGATGAATCGCAAGAACCTCGAAGTGAAATGGTTCGCCACCGACGCGTTTTATGTTTTCCATTTCCTCAACGCCTATGAAGACGGCAATTCAGTCGTCGTGGATTTCTGCCGGATGGCGAGCCTCGACATGACCGGGAATGGTCCGAGCGGACATCCCCAGCCGTATCGATTTGCGCTCGACATGAGAGAAGGCGGCGTGAAGCAGACCCAGATTGATGATGAGGTGAATGAGTTCCCGCGCATCGACGATCGCCTCGCCGGCTTCAAGCATCGCTACGGATACTTCGCGTCCTCGCGCGCCACGTCCGGATTCGGCTTCACCGGCATTACCAAGCGCGACTATCAGAAGAACACCGCCGAGACATTTTCGCTCGGACCCAACACCAATCCGGGCGAGCCGGTATTCGCGCCGCGTCCGCATAAGTCGGGCGAGCTCGACGGATGGATATTGTCGGTCTGGTACGACGGCAACACCGATCGGAGCGAGCTGGTGATCCAGGATGCCGGCGACTTCACTTTGAAGCCGGTCGCGCGCGTGAGGGTATCGCATCGCGTGCCGTTCGGATTTCATGGTAACTGGGTGGCTTCTTCATAGACCTAACCCCCGACCCGCAGAGACCTAACCCCTAACCCCTTCCCCTGAAGGGGAAGGGGGACCGGAAAATGAAGAAAGACAAGTCGAGAAAAATTGCGCCCACGGCGGCGAGGTCGAAGGCTTCGCCGCCGCGCATCAAGGCGTCGCTCGAGCTTGCACTGTTGGGGCTCATCGCCGAGCAACATCCGCGCTCGGGCTACGACCTGGTGCAGACGTTTCGCATCTCGATGTCGCACTACTGGCACGCGCATCCGGGACAGATTTACCCGACGCTGGATCGGATGGAACGCGACGGATGGATCTCCGGCCGCGAGGTCATCCAGCGAGGACGGCCCAACAAGCGCGTCTACTCGATCACCGCGGAGGGCCGCCGCATCCTCCTCGAATGGCTCCGCAGTCCGTACGAGCCGCTCAAGATGAAGAATCCTCCGCTGCTGCGGAGCCGCTTCCTCGGCCATCTTGGGGCCGACGGCGCACGCGCGAAGTTTGCCGAAGTGCGTGACGCGATGACTGCGTACCTGGAACTTCTGCGTAGCTACGATCGCCTCTTCACGGAGAAGGGCGGACCATATCAGGACGTCAACCAGATGTTCGTCTACTTCACACTGCATCGCGGGATAGAGTTCGCTCGTAGCGAGGTCGAATTCTGCGAGTGGGCGATGGGCGAAATCGAACAGCATCGAGAGTTATTCGACGATGGCTCCAGGAGCGTCGCCGAGACGGGCGAAGAAGCACGCAAAGTATCGCGGCGCGGATAAATCTAAAGCGATACTTTCATTTTTTTTCGCCGCACACCGAACCGCCGCTCGGATACTTCCCGACTCGCTATCCGATCTCGCCCACTTGATAGATCGGCGCTGCTTGCTACGATCAGGCGGACTCGCCATCGCCATGAAAAACTTTTCCATCGTCTAACTTAATCTGGTGCAGCGGCTGAATTTTGGACGGTCATTATCGTCACAATAAGCGAGAGAGTGTGGTCTAGGCCGTGTCCGGGTTAGTGTGTGACCCGTCCACCAGGCCAGGAGGGAACATGATCAAGAAAATCGGCGCCGTCTCGATCGGCGTCATCATCGGATTGGTCGTCGCATTTGCACGTGCGGGGGCTTTTCAGCTTTGGGGCTCCGATAAGCCGGGCGATACCAACCCGCCCTCTCAGTCCGCCCAGGCTGAACAAGCTAAGCCGCCCGTGGCCGTATCACCGGCCCCGGCAAATCAGCCCGAGCCCAACGAAAAGGTGGGCGTCATCACGTCTTTCGCGCCATTGGTGAAGCGCGTGATGCCCACCGTCGTTAACGTCGCGGTAGTGCAGGAAGTCAAGGTTGGCGCGATGCAAGGTGGGCCGGAGGAAGGCGGTCCCGAGGAAGGCGGCCCCGAAGCTGGACCTCCGGGCGAGCCTCAGGAGCCGGGTATGCCTCCGGGAGGTGGTGGCGGTGGCGACCCATTCGAGCAGTTCCGACGCTTCTTCGGCCAGCAGCCCCACGACTACAAGCAGCACGGGTTGGGTTCGGGCGTTATCGTCACATCAGATGGTTACATCCTAACCAATAATCATGTGGTCGGCGGCGCCGAGGAAATCCACGTCACGCTGATGGACAAGCGTGAGTTCACTGCGAAGGTCATCGGCAAAGATGCCAAGACCGACCTCGCGCTCATCAAGATTGACAGCAAGGATCCGCTACCGGTGGCTGAGCTCGGGAACTCCGATGCGGAGGATATCGGCGACTGGGTAGTCGCGATCGGAAATCCGTTCGGCTTCACGCTTACCACCACGGCGGGAATCATCAGCGCCAAGGGCCGTATGCTCGGCGGCAATTACGACGATTTTCTGCAGACCGATGCATCGATCAATCCGGGAAATTCCGGCGGTCCTTTGTTCAACACCTCGGGCCAGGTCATCGGTATCAACACCGCGATCTACAGCCGCACCGGCACCAACGCCGGAATCGGTTTCGCGATTCCGGTCAACCTCGCCAAGCACGTGATGGATCAACTGAAGGCACACGGCCGCGTGGTGCGCGGATGGCTCGGCGTCGAGATTCAGGAAGTGACGCCCGACCTCGCGCAATCGTTCGGCCTCGCGAAGCCTGAGGGTGCGTTGGTTGCGAGCATCGACAAAGATGGTCCGGCCGCGAAGTCAGGGCTGGAGCGCGGCGACGTCGTGCTCAAGTTCGACGGCAAGGACGTGCATGATGAGCATGAACTGCCGGTGCTGGTCGCCGACACGCCGATCAATAAGAAGGTTCCCGTCGAAGTGGTCCGCAACGGCAAGCATGAGAACCTCGAAGTCACCGTCGGCGAGTTGAAGGAAGCGCCGGTGCAAACCGCGAAGGCGGAAGAGCCGGGGACCAACTGGGGCATGCAGGTCGGCGACATCACGCCCGAGATCGCGAGCCAGTTCCATATCGACGTCCAAAAGGGCGTGGTGGTGCGGCATGTGTCGCCTGACTCGCCTGCGGCCGAGGCCGGGATTCAACCCGGTGATCTGATCCTCGAAGTCGATCACGACAAGGTTGCGACAGTCAACGACTTCCTGTCCAAGGCCAAGGCGGCCAAGACCGGCAATAAATCGGCGTTGCTCCTGGTCGAGCGCGGCGGCACCACCATCTACATGGTGATCAAGGCGGGCAAGGGTTAGTCGAAGCGTGCAAGGGCGCGGCGCTCTTCGGAGCGTCGCGCCTTTTTCTTGGAACGTTCATGGTTTGCTCTTTGCGGAAACCGGAGGAGCAGGCACTATGAAGGTTCTCCTATAGACGTGGTTTCTTCGATCAAATGCGACGTCCTTATCGCAGGCGCCGGTCCTGCTGGATTGGCAACCGCGCTGTATCTCTTGCGCTCGCATCCCGAGCTCAAAGGGCGCGTGGTCGCGATCGAGAAGGCGCGCCATCCTCGCCCCAAAACCTGCGCCGGCGGGCTGATTCCTAAAACCATGCTCGCGCTGAAGGAACTGGGCCTCGAGCTCGAAGTCCCGGCGGTCGAGGTGATGCGTGGAACGGCGCGTACCGAGATCGGCGAGGTCGAGATGTTTCGCGGCGACCCGCTCTGCACCGTCATCCGGCGGGATCAATTCGATGCGCGGCTCGCTCGCGCCGCGAAAGAAGCGGGCCTTGAGATCATCGATCAATGCCGGGTGTGGGAAGTCGATCAATCGAACGGTTCGGTGCGCGTGCGAACCGAGCGGGCGACCTTCGAAACTCCGGTGCTGGTCGGCGCCGATGGCTCCGGGAGCCGGGTGCGCGTATCGGTGTTCGAGCGCGCCAAGCAGAGCATCGGGCGGGCGCTGATGATCGATATTCCGGTCGATCCGGAGCGCACGCGCGAGTTCGCCGAGCAGCGCTACCTGTTCGACTTCAAATGCGTCACCGCAGGTATCAGCGGATATGCGTGGTCGTTCCCATGCCTCATCGACAACCGCCCGCACCTCAATGTGGGCATCTACGATCAGCATCCACCGCACAACGGGTCGTCTGAAAAATCGCCGCTGCCGGATCGCCTGCGCGAGGCCTTTCCGGAATTGCAGCTCGAAGGCTTCGAAACCCACGCGATGAATTTCAAGGCGTTCCCGATCCGATGGTTCAATCCGCGCAATCACTTCGTGAACGATCGCGTCATGCTCGCCGGCGATGCGGCCGGCGTCGATCCGCTGATGGGCGAAGGGATTTCATGCGCCTTCGAGCATGGCAAACTCGCCGCGCGCTCCATCGGCGAGTTGCTCGCGGGAGACCGCGCGGCGCTCACGAAATATGACGCGGCATTGCATAAAGGCGCGGTCGGCAAGAAGCTGGGCAAGCTCGCATTCGCAGCGCGCCACTTCTATGGGCCGCGGCACCGGCTCTACTTCAAGCTCGCGAGCATCAGCAAGAAGGCGCAGGCGATCGGTGTCGATTGGTACAACGGCGCCGAAGATTTCGACGAGCTTCCGGTGCGCACGCTGCTCGGGAAATGGATGCGCTCGCTGCTGTTCGATTCTCCGGTAAGATAGCCGCAATGGCGAAACGGCGCAGACGCAAGCGAGGCAGGGGCGCCTCGTGGCTGATGATGGTCGCGCTCGCACTGTTGATCGCGGGCTTCCTGGCGCGCCGTCTCATGATGCCTCCGGCCGCGCGTTACTTGGCTCATCGCACCGAGGATTCTCCCTCTGCCCCGCCGCCTTCTGATGGCTCGCAGGCCGAGAATGCTCCCCCGCACTCCAGCGACAACGGTACCGGCGAGCATCTGAGCGACAGCGATCGGCGCGCGCTCGACGAGGTCATCCGGCGCAAGACAGAGAACCACTAATTGGTGCATAATGCGTCGAACCGATGGCGGCGCGAAGCAACATTGCTCCAATCAACATCACTGACGACCTCGGATTCCGCCTCGAACTGAAATCGCACCCCTGCCGCATCATCTCGCTGGTTCCGAGCTGGACCGAAACTCTTTTCGCGATGGGGCTCGGCAACGAAGTCGTCGGCGTCACCAAGTTTTGCGTCGAGCCCGCCGATGGGGTCGCATCGGTCGAGAAAATCGGCGGCACCAAGAATCCCGACCTGCGCGCGATTGCCAGGCTGGAACCCGACCTCGTCATCGCGAACGCCGAGGAGAATCGGCGCGAGGACGTCGAGAAAATCCGTGACCAGGGCGTACCGGTCTTCACCACTTATCCGAAGACCATCCCCGGCGCAGTCGAGTCGATCCTCAAACTGGGAACCGCGCTCGGCAAGGAGAGCGAGGCGAACACGATGGCGCGCGCGATCGTCCGCAACGTCAGCGCCATCGAGGCCGGCGTCGGCGTATGGTCGAAGCTGCCGTTCCGCGTGTTTTGCCCGATTTGGAAAAATCCCTGGATGGCCTTCAATGCCGATACCTACGCGCACGACGTGTTGCGGATGCTCGGCTTCAACAACATTTTCGCCTCCGCGGGCGAGCGCTATCCAACCACCACGCTGGCCGACGCCATCGATCTCAAGCCCGACATCGTGCTGCTGCCCGACGAGCCTTACGAGTTCAAGGATAAAGACATCGAGGAGCTGAAGAAGGTTTTGCCGCCGGGGCTAGCACGCCGTGTGATGATCATCAGCGGACGCGATCTTCATTGGTACGGCGTTCATATGGTAAACGGCCTCTCGAACCTCGCGGCGAAGCTGGCGCGTCTGCGCGCCGCGCTCCAGATTCCACTCACCTGATCCGATCGCCTCGGTCTGAAAATGCCCTGCACCGTCGGTTCTGGGTCGAAGGAGAAACAGCCATGGAAGGAAAGCTGGTCCGCATTCGCGCCTATGAAAGATCCGATCTCGACGCATTGATGACCTGGGTGAACGATGAAGAGGTCACGCGTAATCTGGCCGCTCCGATGATTTATCCTCTGTCGCGCGCGGCGGAGGAAAAGTACCTCGAACTGAACACGCACCCGGGCGAACCCGATTGCCGATGGGCGATCGAAACCCTGGCAGGCGAATACCTCGGCGGCATCAGTCTGATGACCATCGACTGGGTCAATCGCAGCGCGCAGGTCGGCATCGTCATCGGGATCAAAACCTATTGGGGGAAGGGCTACGGCACCGATGCGATGCGGGTGGTGCTGCGCTTCGCCTTCGACAAGATGAACCTGCATCGCGTGTGGCTCAACGTCTACGATTTCAACCCGCGCGGCATCAAGTCATACGAGAAATGCGGCTTCAGACGCGAGGGCGTGCAGCGCGACTATCGATTCCTCGATGGCCGCTATCATGACTCGGTGTTGATGGGCATCCTGGAGGACGAATATCGCGAGGCAGCGCGGACCTAGTGAGGCTCTAGCCCGCGGTCCCCAATACTCTGACGGATTGGGGACTCCTGGCCGCGTTGTCGAAGACCTGGACGGAACCGCTGCGCGGCCTGCCCCCAGCGGCCGGTTTGAATGTCACCTCAACGGTGCAACTCGCGCCCGCATTGAGGACGCCGATGCAGGTCGTCGCCGGAGTGAAATCGGTACTGGTCGAGACGAGGTTCGAGATCGTCAGACCGACGGTGTTCTTATTGGTTATTGTGAACGGCTTTTGAACCGATCCGCCAATTGCGACGGCGCCGAATGAGATCCTCGTGGGCGTGATCCTGATCGGTCCCGCGATGCCGACTCCACTGAGGCTCGCGATCTGCGGGCTGTTCGCGGCGTTGTTAGAGGTCATCGCGAATGCGTTGCCGGCGCCGAGCGCGCTGGGCTGAAAAACCAGCGCATAGTTGCATTTCTTCCGTGCGCCTAAAGTCGCGCCGCAAGTCGTGCCCTGTGCGACGATCGTGTAATCCGATGCCGCAGGTCCGCTGAAGCTTTGCCCGGACATCGTGATCACATTGCTGCTGCTGTTCGTCAGCGTAATGGTCTGCGACTTCGAAACCTCGCCGGTGTTTCCGAAAATCACGTTGCCGAAGAGTCGCTGCTTCGGCGTGATGGTCAGGCTGGTCGACAATGGCGTCGCAGTCGCCGTGGGAGTCGGGGTCCTGGTAGTTGTCGGAGTCGGCGTGACGGTCCGAGTCGGAGTGGCGGTCATAGTCGGCGTCGCGGTGCGCGTCGGAGTTGCAGTCGCGGTTCTGGTCGGGACCGGAGTCGGCGTCGCCACCATCATGGTAGGAAAGGCAGTCGGAGTCGGTATCGGTCCGAGCGCCCCCGATAGCTGGAAGGCGCCGCGCCCGTGCGTCCCCGCGTATGTGACCCCATCGAGGTTCTGCTCGAGGTCGAAAACCGGAACCACCGGAATTACGCCGAGGTCAAACGGCGCCCAGCTTACTCCAAGGTCCGTACTTCGGAAGACGCCCATGTCGGTGCCCGCCAGGACCGTCTTGCCGGTGCGATCATTGGCGTCGACCATCAGCCGGAGCACCGGGATGTCGGGAATCGCAGTGACTGGCGGTGGATTCGCATTTTGCGGGTTGCCGTCGTCGCGAAACCAATGCGCGCCGGAATCATTGGTGATGAACACGTGTCCGATGCCGGTAGCAGCGGTGAATCCCGACACGCTCAAGAGCGCGATGGCGGGATTGAAGGGGCTGATCGCGATGCCGGTGGCCTGGGTCGTCGTCGGACTGAAGGGAAGGTTCACCGATACGTCGTTCCAGAGAGCGCCGTTCGGATGCGTATTGTCGACCTGCACATCGGCTTGCGTGGTCTGAAAGATTTTGAACGGCGTCGGTGAGCCAGTTTCGAAGGTTTGGGTCGAGAGCGCATATGCGATGTTATGCGCGCCCGGCGCGAACTCGAGGTCCTGGATCGCGCATTCGCTGTTGGAACATCGTCCGGTCAGATCCTGTTTGGTTTGACGCGTCCAGGTCAAAGCTCCATCAGTTGTTACGTAGACTGAATGCGCGCCGAAAAAGACCCGCCGCGAGATTAGCGGATCCACTGCCATCGGCGGAAAGAATCCGGCCCCCGCGTCATTCGCCGCGGCCATCGCGCCTTGCAGCGTGAAGGTCGGCTGCGCGCCATTCCACGTGAGGCCACTATCGGTGGAGCGCGAGATCCCGATGGAGCCGGCCAGCGTCGTCATGAAGCTGTGATACGCGAAGGTCGGGTTGACGCGATCGAAGAGCGCGAAGCCACTGTCACCATTATCCACGGCATTCCACGGCTGCGGGGTCGCGGCGCCGTTGAAGCGGACGGTGCCGTTGCCGGCGGAACCGGCGAGCGTGACATTGTCATTCGATGGATTCGGACCGACGCTTTGCAGCAGCGCGGTGGAGAGACTCGCGTTGAGCGCGCTCCAGTTTCCCGAGGACGGATTAAATGAGTACACGCCTCCGTCATTGCCGGCGAAGAAGTTTCCCGCATGGAACGGATCCATCGCGAGCGCATGCTGATCCGCATGGATCCCACCGTTTTGCCCGATGAAGGTCCAGTTCGCGCCGGAATTAGTCGAACGATAAATCCCCACTCCGCCGAAAATCACCGTCGCCCCGGTCGGGTCGCTGGGGTCGATCGCCAGCGCCTGATCATAATCGGCGCGAGAAAAGTTGGAGAGCGAAGTTCCATCGATGGTCGAGGTCGGAAGATTTGCCGCCGGCGCCTGCATCGGGACGAAACTACCTCCACTGTTAGTGGACTTAAAAAACCCCAAATACTCGAGGCCGTCGATACCGCCCAGCGTGACGTAGACGATGCCGTTGCGAGCGGCCACGCTGGCGCGGCCGATCTGCATATTCGCGATGCCGGGAAAATTCAGCGCATGCCAGCTGCTGCCGCTGTCATTGGAGGCGAACACCCCGAATTGATAGATCGCCGCATACACGTTGGAAGGAAGCACCGAATCGATCGCGACATCCTCGGCGGGACAGAAGCCGCTGAAGTTGGGACACGCGAGTTGCGAGGAGAACGGAACCTGCGTCCATGTCACGCCGTCATCGGGTGACTTCCAGAGGCCATTATTCGGCAGGCTGCTGTTTATGAAGTTGTCGCCCGCCCGATTACTGCTCGATCCGGTCGACAGCGCGGCGAAGATGACCCGCGGGGTCTGATTGGTTTCAATCGCAATCCGTGAAAATGAAAGATTCGTGAAGCCTCCGGCGCCGGTATTTTGCGCCCAACTGTTGCCCAGGTCGGTCGAAATGAACAGCCCCAGCCCGAAATACGAATCGACGGTATTGTTCGCCTCTCCGGTGCCGACGTAGAGGGTCGGCGGAATCGTCGTCGGGTCCAGCGTAATCGCACCGATGGCGAGGGTCGGCTGCGCATCGAAGATCGGTGCGAAGCTCGTGCCGCCGTTGGTGCTCATCCACACGCCCCCGCCCGAGGTCCCGATGAACAGCCGCCCCGAGACGGTTGGGTCAACCGCGATCGCGGTCACCTTTCCGCTGGCGCTCGCCAGCGGTCCTCCGATGGCATCGGTGCCGAAGATGGGAATCTGATTCGCTATCGGCAATGGCCCGAGTGACGTCCAATGAGGCGTCGTAGTCGAGGCCGGAACACTTACCACCTCGTCGGTGCGATGCTCCATCTCGCGCATTGCGGCGACCGCGTTCGCATAGGCATCAGGAGGAATCCCGAATGCGGTCCCGCGCCGATTTGCGAGATACTTCGCATGCCGCGCGCGCGCCGAAGCATCATCTCGATGCGCCGCGAACCCGGGTTGTGCTGGCCTCGCGGGATCGGCATCGAGATGGGCCCCCAGCGTGCACAAGCTGCCGATAATGAGCAGTGCCGCGCTGAGCGCGGATCTGCGCGAATGAACAGGCCGCGCTCGCACGTGCCTCCCTTAGCCGTCGTCGGGCTACGGATGCATCATGCGAGGAAATCGAGGTTGAGACAATAAGCTATCGCATTCGGACTAGATGTTAATCATTATGGACAAAAGAAGCCTAAACATACACGCCGAAGCAAATGGACCGCATCGCTAGGTGCCCTTGCCGGTCATCGTGACCTTCTGTGGGCTGCCGGCCGCATCGTCATTGATCTCCAGCGTGCCATGCTTCGTGCCCTTGCTCGAAGGTGTGAAAACAACCTCGATCGAACAGCTCGCTCCGTTAGCCAGCGTCTGGTTCGCACAGCGTGAAGTATCGGGCGCAAACTCCGGATCAGTCGAAGTGATGTTCATAATCGCGAGGGGCACTCCACTATTGTTGGTCAAGGTTACCGACTTCGACGAACCAGACGTTCCATTCGGCTGATTCGAAAAGGACAGCGTTTTCGGGGCTACCGTCAGCACGCCGGGGATTCCGATGCCCGCGAGGGTCGCCATCTGCGGATTGTTGTGGGCGTTGTCGGTTACCGTCAGCGTCCCGGGCCGCGAGCCCAAGCCGGTCGGGGTGAAGGTGATCGCGATTTCGCACTTGCCGCCTGGCGCAAGGCTCTGGTGCACCAGGCAAGGGTTAGTGGCGGGCGTCGTCAGCGCGTAGTTGGATGGGGGTTGCACCTCGATGTTCTCCAGCAGCACCGCCGCCCCCTTCGCACCACCGGGGTTAAATACCGTCACTATCCTTGGCGGACTGGTCTTGCCGGAGGTACCGAATCGTTCATTGAGAAACTTCATAACCTTGGGCGATAGGCGCAGATTTGCCGATGATACTATCGGTGTCGGCGTTGCGGTCGGCGTCGGGGGTGAAGGCGAACCGACGTTGACGCTTACGGGCTGCGACGCGATGCCGTTCGCGACCACGACCAAGGTACTCTCACCCATTTCTATCCCGGCGGGAACGTCAAACTCGGTAGAGACCGTCATACTGCCGGTCGCCACTGCCATGGTGCTGTGGTCATGGGTACGGGCATAGAAGACATGTCCGCTCGCATCATTCTTGATTCGCACCAACGGATAGTTAGTGGCTGCCTGGTAGTCGTCGCCATACCCGACCGCCTGCTATAGACCGTTGAACTGGGTCCCGCTCAATTGGTAGTCCGTTCCACCCGGAGTCACATTAGACGGCGAGCTACTGACGATAGGCGTCCAGGATGGATTCGGACTTCCCGCGGGCGTATAGAGCTGAACGTAGTTGAAGGTGTTGGTGTACATCACCTGGCCGGTCGGAAGCAGCAACAGACGTCCCTTGTAGGAAGGGACCTTAGATCCATTGACCGCATCGGCCACCTGCGTCAGGCTGGTCCCATCGAACTCAAAGAACTCAGTGGGCGGTATCCACTGACAGGTCGCATCGACGGGACCCGGAGCGATAAGAACATTGCCGTCAGGAAGCAGAACTGCGGGAGCATCGGCCTCGGAGAGTTGTTCCGTCGCGTTAGAAAGGTTGCAACTCCCCGCGCTGTAGGTAACCGAGATGGTGGGAAAACTGGGACCCCTACTCCAGGCGCCATTGCCGGGATTGTAGATGTCATTAAAGCCGGCCGCGCCGGTGGCGAACACGGTGCCATCGGGACGCAAAACCGAAGGACCAATTTCAAAAAAGAAGTTGTTCCCCTTTTTGATCAGCACCAATGGATCCGGCGCGCTTCCCGCGCCGCTCCACGCGCTGGTTAGAGGATTGTAGGTCAAGGCAGGGGTATCGCTGCCATCATTCGCGTTCCACACTTCGAGGGTAAGAACGTTGCCATCCGGCAGCAGGAGCCATCCTTCTTCGTCATTGCACGCACCGGAGACGCCGAAGCAGGTGATGTTCGAAGTCATGTCCCCGGTCTTCCCGGGAGGAGTAAACGGGGGGTTGAAGGTCGGCGGGTTGGTATCAACATTCAGCGTCGCGACCTGATCATCCTGCGGATGCGCCACCATGAAGGTCCCATCGGGCAGGACCACTGACTGAGCGTCACCGATCTCGGTCCATCCACTGGGGGGCGCGATACAAGTCCAATTGTTTGCAACCGGATCGTAGATGGCGCCCTGGCTGGTCCACACTTCGCGGCTGTGGTCGTTCTTTACATAGTCATAGTTGTAGTTGTACTCGCCGCCAATCATGACGAAGCGGCCGTCCGGGAGCACAGCAGAGGCATAGTAGAGCGGTGAGTAAACGGTATCCGCGGATGCGCCGGGGTAGTTATTCGGACAATTCGGCGGCGACGCCACCTGGCTCCAGCTTCCGTTGACATAACTGCCAGTGTTGTCGGGGGTAAGTTTCCACCATCCCTGGTTGGTCAGAGCCCCGTCTTGTGCTAGGACCGTACCATCGGTTAGCAAGAATACGCCGGCGGGATAGAAGGTCGGATTGTGCGCGAGCGGTTGATCATTCAATGGCGTCCAGGTTCCGGACGTTACCGCCGGCGCGCCTTGCGCTGCGCCCGAGGTTGCCGGGAGCGGCGTAAGGGTATCCGGCATAGTTAGAGCGCCGGATGGAATCGCGAAAGGCCGCGGAGGCGGAATATCCGCCGAGGGCGCTTGCGCTTCGAGCACGCGCGAGAAGGCGTGCGGTTCGCCCGCGACAATGAGGACCAGGATTGCGCCGACGAATAACGATAGGCAGCCGAGCGCACGCACTCGAGCACTTCGGTTCGATAGTTTCACAATCTCCCCCCGATCGTTGGCCTGATCCACGGAGCATCATCCGCGCTACCCCACGCGCGGTTAGCTCAAGCAAGATGAACGGTAAAACGTCGCACATCCCCGCCGAATCCGATACTACACCGCGGGTTACTACGAGCCTACCCGGCAACAACCGAGAGCCGGATCGCGCCGGCTGTGCTATTGACGAAAAATCATCGCCAGCAGCGCGACCACTCCCAGCATCGAGACCAACGCGGCCACCAGGACCGCCAGTGAGCGTTGCTTGCCCGCGTACTGCGCCCCAAGCGCCCTGATGCTTTGCCGGTTCTCAAGGGTAGCCAGCAGCAGGGAAAAGAGTCCTATGCCCACCAGCGCGATCGCGAACTCGCGTGGTCCGATCAGATAGTTCTGTTGCTTCTGGGCCGGCGTTTCGATTTGAAAGAACTTATAGATGGTGAAGCCGAATGTGATGAGCGAGGTCGCGGTCCTGATCCACGACATCATGGTGCGTTCGTAGGACGCGCGAGTGCGATCGATGGCGAGTTGGGTAGAAACGTCGAGCGCGCCAGCCGTGCGCGGAATCGGTTCGATCATATCCGTCGCGGGTCCGGTCGAGGAAGCCTCGGGCATCTCATTCTCCGCGTCCGGTCGAGACGGTTTCTGGCTCATGTTGAGGGCGAAATTCCGCGAGCAATATCTGGAGGCTAACCAGCAATATCCAGGCCGGGAAGATCAGCGTTATCCACCGCCAGTTAGCGATTATCATCAGCAATACCACGCCACATGCGTAGCCAGTGAATGCTACCCAACGCGGAAAAATCGCGGTACGCAGCCCGATGGTGCAGATTGAGAAGATGAAGACCGCCGCCATCTTCATGGCAAACAGGTTCAGTAACGCATCGATCACCTGGCGGCCGAAGTAGTAGGTTTCGCTATCCACGTTGCCGGCCACCAGCGACTGCAACAGCGCGCTCGTCATCGCCGCGGCCGTGAACAGGCAAGCCACGAACAGCAGCCCACTGGCAAAAAACACCGTCGCGAAAAACTGATCTTCCAGCTCTCCGAGGCGGTTGCGGAGCACACCCAGAAACCATAGGAATGCGATTCCGGAAAAAGGCACGAGGTCGATTGCGAATCGGACCGCGGTTCTTCGGCCCGGTTCGGTCAGCCAGGTTCCGGGTGCCGATAGATCGGTGGGGATGGCGTAGCGGGCGAATCCCAGCCCTACGATCATCAAGACCGAAAAGATTACTCCCGCGACCGCCGCTCCCCGCGGCGGCACCAGTGGCCGAGCGAGCGAAGATTCCGGCGCAATATTCACCGTGCTGGCCCCACATCAACACCATGTTTGGGCTGCCGACAATTCACGTTGGCATCAACCGCCGTCGGATCGGGTGGGCTCGGACTGTTCGAAGGGGTCCATCGCCGGTGGCATTGGCGCACTGGCCGGCTTGGTGCCCGGCATTATTTCGAAGTCCAGGGCGAACTGGGTCAGCATATCTCTGAGTTGCTCGAACGGCTTGCGATTGCCCTCAAATTTCGCTTGTCCATCAGTGGCCAGATTGGGGAACGTGACCTTGCCCATCATTATCATTTCGAGATCAGCCCGGTTGACCGTGATCGTGAGGTCCGGGTTTTTAACCGCGACACCCTTGATGCTGGTGAGCGTCGCATTACTCATCTCAACCACGAAGTTTTCATTGTTGTCGGGCGTAACCAGATTGACGACGAACTTCGCGCCTCGCGCTTTCTTGCTGTCCAGACGGATGGCGAGGAAGTCGAGCCAGAGCTCGGTGGACATCGCTCGCACCATGTCCGGCCCGCTGCTCTTGGCTGGAATCCCGCTCGGAATACCTGAGCGCAGCTCGTATGCCGCCGCCAGGAAGCTGTTGCGCACACTCGGGCTCTCTTTCTGATAACCGATCTGCTCGAAGACATCTGCCAGCAAGTCCTTTGCGACCTGATTACCGGGTTCGGCATAGACCAGCTGGTTCAGAATCTCCGTCGCATGCTGATACTTCCCTTGGTCGAATAGCTGTTTGCCTCTGGCGATGATCTTGTCCGCACCACCCATCATCTCCACATACAGAGGAGCGGAATCCCGCGGCGAGAGCGGCATCAGCGTGGCCGGGTTGGCGTCCCAGTAACCGAGGTAACGATTGATCACGGCGCGGCTATTATGCTCTTCGGAGCCGTGGTAGCTATGTGCCGCCCAATGGCTTTGCAGGCTTTTTGGCAATCTATAGATGTTGTGGATCTCGTTGATGGTTACACCCTGGTTGGCGAGATGCAGTACCTCGTTGTTGAGGTTGGCATACACATCGCGCTGCGTGCGCATCACTTCCTGGATCCGGGGGTTGCCGAAGCGCGGCCACGAGTGCGCGGCGAACATAACTTCCGCTTCCTGACCAAAGCGATACAGCGCGACGTTGATATGCTTCGACCACTGCAGCGCGTCCCGCACCAGCGCGCCACGCAAAGTGTAGATGTTGTGGACGGTGCCGGTGATATTCTCCGCTGCCCAAAACGCCTTTAGCTGCTGAAAATAAGTGTTCATCTCGGCTGGCGCCTCGGTGCCCGGCGTATTCTGAAACACCATTTTCACGCCATCGATGGTTAGTTCCTCGAAGGCCTTCTCAATAATTCGGGTCGGCTCAATCAGCCCCACATTGCCCGCCGCGGAATTCTTGCCAATCGCCTGGTCCACGTGGCCAAACGGACTGTGTGGCAGCAGCAAACCATATTGGAAGAACGCGCGACGAGTCATCGTATTGCCGGCGTAAACATTTTCCGCCACCGCATGTTCCATGAACCCGACCGGAGCGATGATCGGCACCTTACCGCTCTTTACGTCCGCCTCATCCACCACGCCGCGAACGCCGCCAAAGTGATCGACATGGGAATGCGAGTAGACCACCGCCACCACCGGACGCTTGCCGAGCTTTTCGTTGACGAAGTCGAGCGCCGCCTTGGCGGTTTCCTTTGCCGTCAGCACATCGAACAGCAGCCATCCGGTGTCGCCCTTGATGAAGGTGATATTGGCAAGGTCGAAGCCGCGGACTTGCCAAATCTTCCCGGGCAATACCTCATACAGACCATAGGCCATGTTCAGAATCGCCTGGCGCTGGAGGGATGGATGGATGCTATCGAAGTCCTTGCCCTCCAGGAGGAACTCGTAACTCTCCATATCCCACGCCACGTTGCCGGCCTCTGCCATAATCTTTTTGTAAGGCGGCGCGGCGACGAAACCGTGCTGGGCCTCCTCGAAATCACGTTTGTCCTCGAATGGCAGCGTGGCGCGCAGGCCATGCTGCGCCTCGATGGTGAACCTCGAGGGCAGCTTCCCTTTCGGATGGAAATGTTTAGCTTCCGCTTTCGTATCCGTCGGAGTCTGGCTGGGCCTTTTATCAGTTGCCATATGATCCTCCTGCAGGGGTTTGCACGCGCATCAGATGTCTACTCGCTGCCCCGCCTCGAGTTTCGCGATCCGCGCCAACTCGCATCTGTGCGTTTCGGGTGAGTTCTGGTTCGAGGGCGTCGACTCTCCACGTTTTCAACTCTTGATGCCTTTGATCGTCGCAGGTCGTCCGCTCCGCGCAAATGGGACTTTGGTGCTACGCGAAGGGCCGCCGCGGAGGCCTCGGGACAATGCGGGCTGGACGCGGCCTGCTCGAGGCCGCGCTCGTTTCTTCATGCGGCGGTGATGCGAAAGCCCACCTTCGGGAAATGATTCACGATCTTGCCGAGGCTTGGTTCCTCGCGCTCGATCGCGACCTCATACACAGAGCTCGAAACGACTCTTCCCACTACTGGATCGAACCCATAGTCGTCGGGCGTGATGGCGACCTTGGTCCCAAGCCTGAGACCATTGGGATCATCGACGTCATCATTTCCGCCACTGGCGGGAGTGCTGTCGCGCGCGATCTTCAGCGCCTCGTCGGGATCCATCCCCTTCATGTCGCCATGACCCATCGCATCGATGCGCTTGAACCATCGCATCAGGTTGGGACACTTCTGCGCGAGGGCGAACGAACTCGGCTCCGATTGCAGGAACCACACCGGATGATATAGCGCCGCATCCGCGAGGCTGAATGACTCCCCGAGCATGTAGGTGGTATGCTCGAGTTGGCGATCCATCATGTCGAGATAGGCGCGCAGTTGATTGCGCGCGTCAGGCGCCTGCGCGGGAATCTGGCCGAAGTCGGCGCCCTGCATCATCTTGCTGCGATCCTCGATGAACTCCTTGGGCACGCTGGCGGCGAGCTTTTCGAAGATCACCGGGGTGGTCGACCAGAACATCCGGCGGTCCGCGAAAATGTTCATCTGATACGCCGCGGCCTCGATCCCATTCGGATACAGCGTCGGCTCCGGAAACAGCTCATCGAGCTTGCGAATGATGATGCCGGTATCGCTGTAGATATCGGCGCCAATCTGTAGGACGGGAATCCTCCGATAGCCGCCGGTGAGCGGAATCAGCTTCGGCTTCGGCATGATGACCGGCTGCTCGACGGCGCGCCAGCTAACCTTCTTATGCGCGAAGATCTTGCGGATTTTCTCCGAGAACGGCGAGTTCACATATTGATGCAGGATGATTTCCGCCACGACGATTCTCCTCGATCCGAGTTGCAGCGCTATCTTCTATATGGTCATTGCCGCAGGCGCCAGAGCGTAATATTTTCGCGCCATGTTTGGACATCCCGCATTCGACCTGTTCGAGGCCATCTATACCACCCGCTCGATGCGCCGCCTCAAGCCCGATCCGGTCCCGCCGGAAATCATCGTCAAGGTGATCGAGGCCGCGACCATGGGGCCGAGCGGCAGCAATCGGCAGCCCTGGATCTTCCTGGTGGTGCGCGAACCGGAAATGAAGGAGTTCGTCGCGGTGCGATATCGCGCCCCTGGGAGCGCTACTTCACCCCGGCGGCGCGCGAAATCGTCGCGAAAGATCCGCACAGCCCGCGCGGACGCATCCTGCGGTCGGCAAAGTACCTCGCCGAGCACGTCGGCGAGGCGCCGGTGCTGATCTTCGCCTGCGTCAAGCGCTACAACGATCGGCTGCGCGCGGGGCAGCCGATGCAGAATGCGATCTTCCCGGCGATCCAGAACCTGTGCCTGGCGCCGAAGGCTGAAAACGATCCGAGAAAAATCGCGGCCATCATCAAAGGGAAACGGCACAGCATCAGCTTGGACAAGGCACGGCTGGACGACCTGCAAGCGAGCCACAGCGGAACCTATTCGATTGTCCTAGCCGATCCGAATTGCGAGTTTAGCAATCAGGGTGTCGCGGGCGCGGCGGAAGACCACTACGAGACGGCGGCGCTCGACCGGATTTGCAACGCGAAGCTGAGCGACGCGCGTCCCATCAGCGAACTGGCGCGGCGCAAGGCGGTACTGTTCCTCTGGGTACCGCTGCCCCTGCTGATTCCGAACGCCGAGGCGGTCCTCAAGGCGTGGGGCTTTACCTATCGAACCATGCTGATCTGGAAGAAACCTAAAGACCCGAAGCAGGCAATCGGCTTCTGGGTCCGCAACGTCGCCGAGGCGCTGGTCATCGCGTCGCGCGGCGGCTTCCCACGGCCCGCGTGGAAACCGCCCTCCATCATCGAAGCGCCCTGCGGTCCGCACTCGGCGAAGCCCGCGATCTTTTACGAGACCATCGAGAAGATGTTTCCCGACATGCGCCGCGTCGAGATGTTCGCGCGTGGAGAGGAGCGTAAGGGCTGGGATGCGGCGGGCCGCCTGAAAATCTGACCGTGGTGACGACCGGCGTCGAAACAGAGGGCTGGATCGCGTCCCGCTAAATGACGAACTGACCTTGTGGCGCGCCGAGCGCGAAATCGCTAGACAGGTTGTGATGAATCTTCGGCACGCTGCCGCGCTCGCGCGAGATTCGCGCTCCGTGTGCAAACTCATTAGAGGCGTATGATGAAAAAGATCAATCGTCGTGGAGTCCATGCGGTGATGGTTGGCGATAGAATTCGATTGACGCTTGAAAGGCGAAGTCGCGAATGGATTGGCATCGAATTGGACTTCGGTAAGGAAATCGCATCTGCATCAACACTGACCACTCCAGCAGCGGCAGAAGCCTTCATTGTTGCCGGAAGAGCGAAGCGCACCCGTTCGGTGCTGAATAAACTCGGAGCGACGACCTGGGCCTAAAACGAGTGTCGCTGAAACGCTGAAGCTCCGTTGCGCCGCTGCACTCGCACTTGTGGGTTGCGTTCTCATAACAGGTTGCGGACTGCCTTTCATGCTGGTTCGAGCCGGTTATGACAAGGTCGTTGGTCGGCCCACTGACCCGACGGGAGTTGGTTGTAACTATAGAGATAGCGTCTACAACGATCCGAACCCACCTCCCATTAAGTCTCTTGTTCTTAATCCAGTTTTCGATCCCGTCCCAGCCCTGCTCGTACCGTCTTATTGTTCGGATACAACGACGTGCAACGACGGCGGGACGCGTCCGGTGAGATACTACAGGGAAGAGTCCGAGCCGCAGGAATGCATCACTTACCAAGAGCAGTTAAGACTACAGGCTGAACGAGAACGCAAGGAGGCCATCGAGGCGCTGCTTCGGGAGAGCCCTGTGCAAAGCGGAGAGACGCTTAGGCATGACCTCGAAGTTGTCGGGCAACTGACGCCCGAGCAGATGGGGGCTATGCGTGATGGCGCGAATAACGTCGTCTTGACCAAGGAAGAAGACCAGTCACTGAAATCGATCACCCTCGAACAATGGCACGCGATTTCTCAACTCGTCGCATTTTACAGGTGGCTCGATGAAAAGACTAAGGAGGCTCAAGCGCAAGCCGAACAGGAGCGCTTGGCCGTTTACCAATCACTCATGGCGGAGGCAGCAACGCGACAGGCGGCAGCAGCCGAGTGGCAGGCTGCTGCGCAGTGGCGACAGCAACAGTGCCTAAAACATATAGCGGCTGGACTTCAGTGCTACTGAAATCCGCCTTTCTCACCACGCTGCCTCGCACGAGCTAAGATGTGGCAGCGCATCGCAAATCGCCATCGACGATCCGCGCCTCAAGAGAAAATAATCCTAGGAAATCTCCCTCGCTGAAGCCCTTGAACGCCAAAAGCGCGTACAGGTGCGAGTGGGGCATTGGGGAAGAGCGCTGTCGATGCCGCTGCGGAGGGAAGTTTCACGGTACCAAGCGCAAGACGGCTCCGCGCGACGATCCCCACGCGGCGGCATTCTATTGTCCCTGTTGCGGTGCTGCCCAACGACTGCGGTCTGATAGCGAATGGATGTACGACAAGCGTCACGCGCTTAAGGTGAGCGCCGAACTTCGCAAGCTCGATCCTTGGCGGAACCCCGCCACGGGGAAACCTTGGCGTATGCTCAAAACTTGAGAATCGTGAAGTGAACTCATCGCCGCAGGACGTGCGTCACGCAACGCCGAATCGTGCCCATCAACCACTTATGGGCGATTATTTGACAGTTGAAAACGGCGGTCCGAAATGCCGCACTCGTCCAAGGCGGGCTATATCTCCTGAAACGGCCAGTTCAACTGTCAACTGTCAAATGACATTATTGCAGAAAGCGTCAGCAACAACGCACCAAGCCCTTCTCTGCGTTAAGGTCTCTGCTCTCTTACCTAAGCTAACATTCATTAGGTTTTGTGGACAGTTACCCCCCTCAGTTCATGTAGTGAACTCACAAAACCGGCCCGCGAAGACCCTCGGATTCCGAAACTCGGTTCAACTGTCAAATAATCACCGCCACAGTCGAAGCGCGGAAGTCCCTCTCTCCGTTGAGGCAACTGCAATCCTGCAATCAAACAGCGCCGAAGTGCCTGTCTCCGTGGAACACGACACTTTGTTGACCGTCCTGACTAGCAGCTACTAGACGAAGTGAGTGCAGTTTCCCTCACGCAGACAGGGACTTTCAGCCTCTCAAGAATTGGCTGTTGCAATTGCCTGTGGGAACCCGCATTTTCAACTGTCAATTTTTGAGGCCGAAAAAACGGAGCCGAGCGCCCTGCTCACAACCCGCCGCGCTCCTCGAATCGAGCTTAAATGGACCGCACGGCGACGGAGAATCGAGCGCGACGCCGGAAGTAATCGTCAGGCCGGACCCCGTTTTCGAGCCACCATAGAGCCACCAGAGGCCCCTTGACCCGAAAAAAGTGGCGTCCCCAACGGGATTTGAACCCGTGTTACCGACGTGAAAGGACGAGGAAAGCCCTCTACGGGCTTCTACAATTCGAGTTATGTGACGCATTGCTAGCGAGTCGATTCTACCAGCATCTACCGATGAACACCCTTCTCTACGCCCTTGGTGGTCAGGGTGGTGGTCAGCCTCGCGCGCGTAGAGGCGCCGATGTAACGGTTGTTCACGCTAGGCAGTGGCGGGCGATCTCGACTGCGGCATCGCGCGGCGGTTGCATTTCTGAGGTCCAACTCCAGCTCCGCGCCCTCGTCATCGGGCGGCTTCTGGAGCAGTTCGAGTCCGCTCTCGAATTGCGCGACCGCTTCGGCGTATGACCCGCGGGCCGTGCTCTGTGCCGGACCGCACGCAGGCAATACTCCACTCCCTTAGCTGGATTGCCGCTGCGCGAATAGTGATGCGCCAGCTCGGCGACGTGGTCGTGGAGGCTGTCGGCATAAGATCGACTCGCCGCGCCGATTCCGCCAACCCGGATCGGGTTGGCCGGCCCACCGCGGCATGGTAGAAAGATCCAACCGCAGCGTTAAACATTGACTGACGCCTTGCCACGCGCCATCACCGTAACCGACAATTACACCGCAAAATACGAACGGAGTGGGCTACTGGTGAGGCGTACGTTCAAGCAACTGGTCCATCGCCTATCTCAGGCTGGCTTCAAGGGAGACTTCGTACGGCTCGCGATCATCCCTGATTGGTGGGATGACGCGTGCTCGGAGCAGACAGATCTGCTCCCCGATATCGAGTTCCGGGTGGCCCGGTTCCTCGGTGTTTCGTTTGCGAACGTAAAGGACCCAAGAATCGCGTTCACCGCGCCGAGATATGCCAATGCCCAACTGCGGCGTGTACGCGATGTCGACCGCGACCGTCTAGCGCCGGCGATCCATTCGGCTCTTCGGATCGCTGCCGCGGTTGTTCGAAGCCTACGACCGCCGGCCCAACTTTTTCGAACTATTCCCGTGGATCCGCTTGTATGGCGAGAGCAGATGGGGATGCGAGACGGTCGAGGAGTGCTCCAACGACCCCTTGACGACCTGTGGATGCGCGGTATACCCGTTGTGCCTCTGGATGTACTACCATCGCCGACCTTCCAGGGCATGGCCTGCATTGTTGAGGGTCGCCCTGTCATTCTGTTGGGTCACCGTCACGATGAGCCTGGGCGCTTGGCGTTCGTCGTCGCCCACGAGGCTGGACACGTCGCTGCCGGCGATTGTGCTGCTGATGGACCTGTGGTCGACGAAGAAGATGAGATAGCCGACGAAGCTGACGTTGAGCGCAGGGCTGATCGTTACGCGATGCATGCACTCGTTGGTGCGGACGATGCTCCCGAGGTGGAGGCATCGAATTTCAAGGATCTCGCCCGCCGCGCTGCGCTGTTGGAGCGCGACGTGGGAATAGAGGCAAGCCTGATCATTTATGCTTGGGCCACAAGAACCCGTGACTATTCGACTGCATCTTTGGCTTTGAAGGCGTTGTATCGAGGCGCTGGTGGAAGACGGCTGCTCCGGCACTATTTCGACCAGTACGTTGACGTCGATTCGGCCAGCGAGAGCGATCGCTCTCTCCTTCGGTGCGTTTATCGGTGGTCGGATCCCAGTGAAGGCCCTCGTTGATACAGATGCATTCTGCAAGCTAGGGATCGGGGGGATCCTTGAGGATGCGGTACGTCTCCTAGGGTCCGAACTGACTGAGTGTAGCCGACTGCCAGCCCTTCCGCACATGCTCCGTCGAGGTCGTCTTCGCAAAACGTACGGTTCTCAAGCATGTGATTCGCTCGCAGTAATTGCGGACGAAATACCGACGCTCGTCCAAGCTGGGGATACCTGGCTTGAGAAATTAACGGCCATAGAGTCAATCGATCCCGGAGAGGCTCAGATCTTCGCAGCGGCTGCCGATCATGGAGACTTCGTCGTAACGGGGGACAAGCAAGCGTTGCGCGCCCTGAGAAACGTGGAGGGCTTTCCGGCCGCTCTGGCGGGTCGCATCGTGGTGATGGAAGCTATTCTGTTTGCGCTGTGCAACAGCTTGGGTTCGGACGAGATAAGGCTCCGCGTGCAATCTCTAATGGCGGCCGACCAAATGGTCAGCATCTGCTTTTCAGATCCAAACTCCGATCCCCTCGAAGGTCTCCGGTCGTACTTCGAGAATGTTATCGCCGAGGTCGCCCCCCTAGTCTTGTGGGACCCAAGGCAGGGAAGTGGAGTATGAGCTTCGGAGCACATCATTACGTGCCGTTTCTCAAGGTAAAGCGCGGCGAGAAGCGCGCCCTTGGTCTACTGTCGGCATCATCGGCGCACGCCAAGGTCACTCCTCTTTTGGAAATCGTGAAAAGAACGGACAAGCAGGTCAACGAACACCTCGACACTGCATTCGAAGGCCTAAGCGACGCCGTTCGTGGATTCGATCGATGCTTTGTTGACATGCGTGAGATCGAAGCAGATGGTCCTGCGGCGGCGACTGAGGTATTCGAACGCGCTGCCCGCGAGGGGCTGGTTTTCACGCCAGTCACCGGCATTTCGCGGACCGTCGATGTAGCAGCGGCGCTAGACGCGAACCGGGGTATAGCGCTTCGGCTGCTGCGCGCCGAATTCGAAAGCGGCGGAATCGGTAGGAACATTGGCATCTTTTTGGAGCGGTATGGAATTGTTCCCGAAGAGACAGACCTGATTATTGACCTTGGACCAGTCGACGACCTGGTCTCAGCTGGGGTGGAAACGCTGGCTGGCGCATTTCTCGCCGAAGTACCTGACCACACGAGTTGGAAGACCTTTACCTTGTCGGCATGTGCGTTTCCTCTAAGCATGGGGATCGTACAATCTCGCTCGTACGAATTCGCCGAGAGAAGCGACTGGCTGGCGTGGCGAGACGGTCTACATGCGCGACGAAGTGAATTGGCTCGACTGCCGACCTACAGTGATGGCGCGATTCAGCACCCACTAGGAGTCGAGGGATTTGATCCGCGAATAATGCAGGTGTCCGCCTCTATTCGTTATGCGCGAAGCGACTCGTGGCTACTGATCAAAGGCGAGAGCACGCGCGTGACTCTGCCTCGTATCCAATTCCCATCGTTGGCGAGACGGCTCGTTTACGACGACCTGAGAACTTACTACCAGGGGGCAAATCACTGTGCGGCTTGCTCGTCCATGAAAGATGCGGCGGATGGCGCTTCTGGATTCGGATCCGCCGAAGCGTGGCGGCGGCTCGGAACATTCCATCACATCACGACCGTGATTAACGATCTCGGCGTGCTACCCTGGCCTTGAGTTCGCTCCGCACGATCGCGGCAATTTCGTCAACCGAGAACCGCTCACATAGTCGGTCCCAAACAACATGGCGCGGCTTTCCACGGACACCTCGCGCAGCATGCCGTGTCTCCAGCAAAGCGAGAGCTTCGTCGAGCCAGACCAGTTCGACGATTGAGCGGGGTTCGCGGCTCGGATTGTTGCGACAGTGCCGGATGCTTTCGAATAGTGGTCCGTTCGGACCAACCTCGACTTGTAGCAGTCCCCACCAGTTCGGTACTATTTGCACTGCCTGATCGAGGTGGCGCTTGCCCACGACGAGTGTAGCAAGGTCGAGCACCAGGCCGTAGAACTCGATTTGTTTCGAAAGGCGGCGCAGGCTGTCACGATCTGATTTGATCTCGAATCCGTGAAGCGCACCGTTTACGACTGCTAGGTCGACTCTCACCTGTCCTCGGCAGAGACCGAGTTCCTCAATCAGAACGGTATCTGGGTCCTTGAGGTGCTGGTCCAGCAATCGCAATCGTAGTGCCGGCCGAATATCTGCGTCGGTTAGGGTCTGTTTTTTCATCCTCCGCTCCCCCTCCGTCACCATGATTTGCCCGAAACGCGAGTTCAATCGATTTGCAGGCGGCACCAATCTCCGTCGGCAGGTTGCCATCATTTTGCCACCTATATAGCGGCTGCGGCGGGCGGCGGAAAGGGCTCGATGCCGCATGGGGATCACTTCTTAGGCCGTTCAGTGGGTAGTTGCGCCACCAGGAGGCAAAGTATCCGCTCGACAATCCGACGTTCGCGGGCGCATGCGGAGCGGCTCGCTTGAGCCGAACCAAAAACCTGGCGATTTCAATTTCGCGCTAACGTGAACCCTAGGATTCGTTCACACTTCCGCGCGCGTTCGATTGAATGCCCGCGTTTCAAGGACTGTGCATTCCATAGCTAAACGGCGGGGGACGAACATTTCGCAGAATGTCCGTTCTCCGAAATGTTCCCCTGCCGATCGCAAAGAAAGCTCGGATATTCCGCGATGCGGAAATCCAGCACAAGTGGCGTAAAGCGAAATGTCGGGCGCTCTGGGTCGAGAGATATGCGAAATCGCTATGCCGACCGGGGCAGCCCCTCCTCGTTTACCGCTACGGTTTACCTCGGCGCACATGGGGACCCGATTGGGTGTCTGCTCTGCATCGACACACCCGTTGTCCGGTTTTCGCAGTCAGCGCGCGGGGCGTTCGAAGCGCAGTTCCCGAGGGCGTCGACCTCCATGCCCAGTTCCGCGGCGCGGCCTCCGATCGCGATGCGTCCGCGAAACTCAGGCTTCCCGCTTAGTATGCGCGACGATGGAGCTGCGAACGAACGCAGCCAGAATCCTCTGATCGCAGGCAGGCGCACGTTCAGGATCGACCATGCCAGCGACAGGCGCGCCATCCTACACAGAGCCTCGCGACCGGGCTGGAATTCCACCAGTATTACTGGCGGATGAAGTTCGGCCAATGGGACGGGAGTGCTATCAAAAATGGGATCTTTAGGGCTCTGGGACGTGCGTATTCGGAATCAGCGGGCGGAGCCTTCGACGGGTCGCCTGCCCGGATGCAAAGTCAAGGCTTGCCGCGATGCGCGGAATCTCTCCGTCGAGGCGGAAGCGGCTCGCATACGCGAGCGCGAGATCAAAGACCATCTCCAGATCAACTCTGAGGTCTACAACTGATAGCGGTGTGACCCAGAGAACGCGACCGGCGGTCACCCAGTCTCTTTTTCAGAAGCAACAGGATTCCGTAACGCAGGCAGTGGGAGCCTTTTCCGTAACGCTCCAACGCGAGAGAATCGTGGAATCATTATTTTCGCTGTGGCATAGTGCGGATTCCGGACGTCTCGGGTTTCGCGCGGATCCATCAAGGGGTTCGGCGGGGCGTGAACTCTTCGTCATCACCGCTAAAAAATGGCGCGGGCTGGCCGTGTGGGAGCGGTGCGAGAGTCGTTTGCAACGTAGGAACTGAGAACATGATTTTTAAAAGACAGTCGGAAAACGAGGGGTCTCCCGCTAACCTGAGCGTCGGCACCCAGCTCCGGCCGCGGTCGTTTGATTCTCTAAGCCGTACTATTGGGAACACTTCCTCCCTGTGATTACCGGCGATATCAAGAACCAAATCGATCGCATCTGGGACTCGTTCTGGTCAGGCGGCATCTCGAACCCGATGGAGGTGATAGAACAGATCACCTACCTGCTGTTCATCCGCCGGCTAGACGACATGCACACCCTTGAGGAGAACAAGTCCGCTCGCCTCAAGACGCCGTTGGAGCGGCGTGTCTTCCCGGAAGGCAACGATCCGAAGGGGCGCCCCTACGATGACCTGCGCTGGTCGCGTCTCAAGCACTTCGCCCCGGCAGAGATGTACACGGTCGTTGGCGAGCACGTTTTCCCCTTCCTGCGTGCGCTTGGCGGGGACGAGTCCACCTACGCACACCACATGAAGGACGCGCGCTTCACAATTCCCACGCCAGCCCTCTTAGCCCGGGTGCTGGACATGCTCGACCACGTGCCGATGGAGGAGCGCGACACGAAAGGCGACATCTACGAATACATGCTCGGCAAGATCGCCACCGCCGGGCAGAACGGCCAGTTCCGCACACCCCGCCATATCATCAGGCTGATGGTCGAGCTGACGGCGCCGCAGCCTGGCGACGTCATCTGCGATCCGGCATGCGGCACCGCGGGGTTTCTCGTCGCGGCGGGCGAGTACCTACGCGAGCGCCACCCGAACCTGCTCCACGACGCGAGCCGCAGGGAGCACTTCCACCACCGCATGTTTCACGGCTTCGACTTCGACAACACGATGCTGCGGATCGGCAGCATGAACATGCTCCTGCACGGCGTGGAAAACCCGGACATCCGTTACCGCGACTCGCTGGCGCAGGACCATGCGGGCGAGGAGGAGAAGTACACACTGGTGCTGGCCAATCCGCCCTTCGCGGGCAGCCTTGACTACGAGAACACCGCCAAGGACCTGCTGCAGATCGTCAAGACCAAGAAAACGGAGCTACTCTTCCTCGCGCTCTTTCTGCGACTGCTCAAGCCCGGCGGTCGCGCCGCAGTAATCGTGCCGGATGGCGTGCTCTTCGGCTCCAGCACGGCCCACAGGCATCTGCGCAAGATGTTGGTCGAAGACCAGAAGCTCGACGCCGTGGTCAAGTTGCCCGGCGGCGTGTTTAAGCCGTACGCGGGCGTGTCCACCGCGATCCTACTCTTTACCAAGACCAACTCGGGCGGCACGGACCAGGTCTGGTTCTATGACGTCGAGGCGGATGGCTGGAGCCTCGACGACAAGCGCATGCCGCTTTTGTCCGATGACAAGCTCGGACCTGTGACGCGCGTTGCGCTCAGCCCTGACGAGCAAGCGAAGAACAACCTGCCGGACGTGCGGTGGAGCTACCCCGTTTAGGTGGATAGTTTTGGGCTTGGATGTTGAATGTTGT
>VFSW01000195.1_pt1 | contig 83772 bp, 74 predicted proteins | sample 5358111 | NCBI WGS metagenome assembly VFSW01 (sample SAMN11554181, study PRJNA540505) | mine drainage metagenome | isolation source: sediment from site ElyBrook_90M | place: USA: Ely Copper Mine, Vershire, VT | collected 2017
AATCTGCATCCGCACCCCCGCCCCGCCGCGTAATCCTTCCATGATGAGGAGACTCGCAGTCCTTACCCTGCTCCTGGCGGCGCCGCTGTTCCCCCAGGACCGCACCCCCGTCTTCCGCGCCGCGTCCGAACTGGTGCTGGTCGACGTACAGGTGCTCCACACCAGGACCAGGGCCCCGGCGCCCAACCTCCAGGCCGCCGATTTCCAGGTGTTCGAAGAAGGCGTTCCGCAGCGCATCCTCCAGTTTTCGCGCGACGAGTTTCCCCTCTCCGTGGTCCTCCTCTTCGACCTCACCGAAAGCGACCAGGGAGTGCTGAAACGCCTGGCCCAGGGCGCCAAGACAGCGCTCGAACACCTCAAGCCAGCCGACGAAGTCGCGGTCATGGTCTATTCCGGCCACGCCACTCCGGTCGATGCCTTCACCACCGATCGTGCCCGCACCGTGCGCGCCATCGAAAAGTCCGCTGCCATGAGCTCCGAAGAGCCGGCCCATTTCAACGAGGCTGTCTACCAGGCGGCCATCCAGTTTCGCCAGGCCGCCGGCCCTGCCAATCGGCGCGTCATCGTCTGGCTCACCGATAACCTGCCCAATGTCCCCTATCGCACGGAGTATCCCGCGCACACCGAGGCCGAAGCCTTCCGCGCCTTGCAGGAGCAAGACGTGGCGGTGGCGGCCATCCTGTTGAAGAGTCCGCTATGGGCCATTCTGGGACCCATGGTGCGGGCATCCGAAGCCCGCTACGAGAAATCCTTTCCCCCAGGCGACGCCCGCAAGTACGCGGAATTGACCGGCGGGCAGGTCGTCCATATCGGCGGCAGGCAGCCGCAGGAGCGTCTCGCCCAGCTCATCGATGAACTGCGCGCCCGCTATACCATCGCCTACCGCCCTTCCGATCCCCAGCCCGCCGGGACCTTCCGCGAGATCCGTGTGACCTTGCTTCCCTCCAGCACCTTGCGGCCCAAAGAGTGGACCGTGCTCGCTCGCCACGGCTATTACCGCAAGTAGGCCGGCCGTCTTGAGGTAAGATCGGTAGTGATTCCCATGGTCCGTCTTCTTGGCGTCGCGCTATGCATCGCCGTGGCGAGCGCCTTACATCCGGCGCCGGCTCAAACTCCACCTCCGGCCGCACGCCCGGCGCGCCCCACCCCGCCGGAGCGTGATCCGCACACTCCCGGTTTCGTGCCGGCCAAGGACTTGCCCGACGGAGCCAACCCCCCGGCCAGCCAGGACGGCAACTTCATCCTCGGGCCGTCGCATAACGCCGCCCCGGAAATGGCCGTCATCGAAGGCGTGCCGCGCGGGACCGTCTACGAGTTCACCATGTCGTCGGCGGACAGCCGTATCTATCCCGGCATCGCCCGCGAGCCCGGCACCTTCGGCACGCCGGACCCCAACCAGCCCGCCCGTCTCATCGTCACCACCAGCCATCCCGCACCCTACACCCGCCGCGTGGCCGTGTACGTCCCCGCCCAATATGTACCGGGCACGCCCGCGCCGTTCATCGTCGGGGCCGACGGTCCGGACCGCGCCCTGTTCACCGCCCTCGACAATCTGATCGCGGGGAAACGCGTCCCCGTCATGGCCGCCATCTCCATCGCCAACGGCGGCGGCGACGCCCAGGGCAGCGAGCGCGGCTTGGAGTACGACACCATGTCGGGCCTCTACGCGGAGTTCGTCGAGAAGGAAGTGCTGCCCCGCGTGGAAAAAGAAGCCCACGTCCAACTCACCCGCGATCCCGATGGGCGGGCCGCCATGGGCACCAGCTCCGGCGGCTCCTGCGCCTTAATCATGGCCTGGTATCACCCGGAACTCTACCATCGCGTCCTCACTTACTCCGGTACCTACGTCAATCAGCAATGGCCGCCCAACCCGGACTCGCCCCACGGCGCCTGGGAGTTCCACGAACACCTCATCCCCCATAACCCGAAGAAGCCCATCCGCCTCTGGATCGAGGCCGGCGACCGCGATCTGCTCAATCCCAACGCCATGCGCGATAACATGCATGACTGGGTCGTAGCCAATGAGAATATGGCCAGGGTTCTGGCGGCCAAAGGCTATCATTATCAGTTTGTCTTCGCCCGCAACGCGGTCCACGGCGACCACATGGTGAAACAGCAAACCCTGCCCGAAGCGCTCGAGTATCTATGGCACGGCTACCCGCTTTCTAGCGGGCGCGGCCGCCTGAAAGCCGGCCCAAAATCCTAACCATCCCCAGTGTGTCTTGTGCGCAATAATCCAGCAGGGCCGCCTTCAACCGCCGCCGCTCACCCGCGTCGAGCCCGCCCCGGATCATCTGCTCCCAGGCCAGACCAGCCTCACTTCCGTTGCCAATCCGCATCCCCTCGTAACTCATGCCCGGCGCCAGTGCCGGCAAAACCTGCTTGAGCGAGAACGACCCGCCAAACCCGGGGTGGTACACGTGCCGCCTCACGAACGGCAACAAATCCAACATCCGGCCGCGAATGCCCCTGACCCGCTCCTGGTATTCCGGCAGCGCCTCAGCCAACTCGGCCAGGCGCCGCGATTCAAACCCGGCGCCGTACACCACGATCTGCCCGCGCCTCCCGACTGCCGCGCAGAGCGACTCCATAAATCCCGGGCGCGGGTCGCCCTCGTCGCCCGCCAGAAACTCGAAGTGTTCCAGCCTGGCCCCGGGCGCGACCTGCCGGTGTACCGACCATTGAAACGGAAGCTGCGCATAGGGCCACATCCCGGCAAATCTGGGGATCGCCGGATTGACCGTCTCGAAGTCCATGAAGCACAGCGGATACCTGAATCCCGATAACTCCCTCCGCGCCGTCTCACTCACCCACATGTGCCCGCTCGTGACCGCCGCGCGTATCCGCGCCTGCAGTCCGGTCAGCGGGAAATCCTCCGGGATCTCCGGAATGCGGCTGACGCCGAGAGCCTTGAGGGCCTCCAGCTTTTGGCCGCTCAGCCTCGGCAGAAACGAGATATGATGCTCCGGCAGCTCCGCGTTGCAATGGCTGTAGAACTCACACCGGTACGGATTCCCGCACTGAGCATCCGGCAAAACGCCGGGCGCCTCCGGCTGCGCCAGGCATTTCCATTGCGCCCTCAGAAGTCCGGGGATTTCGGCATCCAGTTTCCTGATCTGCGTCGTCTGGTCCCGGATCGTGAAGAGCCTCCCCAGGTCGTGCCGCATGCCGTCATACCGGTAGTCGCGGTTCAGGTGCATCAGGCAGACCGTCGAAATGTCCAGCCCGCAGGCGCTCAGCACGTGGTATTGAATAGCGGCATCGTAAAGGTAGTGCGGCTTCACCTCGACTGACGACTTCACTTCGATCAATCGCCATCGGCCGTTGGGACGGCGCTGCAGGACGTCCACCCGCACCAGCACATTGGCGTGTTGAAAGGTGGCCTCGAAAATCGCCGGGACGGAGGCGTCTTCCATCAGAGCAGCCGTCTGTGCCAGGGCATCCTCGATCCCGTTTTCAAAGCCCACCGGCGCCCCGCCCGGAAACCGTTTCTGCGCCAGCAGCCCTACCTCCTGTCCCTGCTCGAGGCGGGCATCCCGGCCCTCGTCTGCCTCCTCCTCCAGTTCCGGCTGGTGAACCTGGAGATACAGCCGCTTCAGGCATTGCATGCCGGCGACGAACTTTGACTTGGATATCCGAATGGGAGCCGGCGCCGGCATCGAACGAATCATAGCGCAAACCGCCTCTCGGGTGGCTAACGCCCCGGAAGTATCATAGGTCAAGGAGTTAGGGAGCCGTGACCACACCTCAACACAACGTTGACACTCAACCCGGCCGCGCCGCGGTCCGCATCTTCGCCGCCAGTGACCGCATGAACCAGATTCTGATCGAACATCTCGACCCCGCCGTCTGGACCGCCAAACCGCCCGGCAAAGTCCGCAGCATCGCGGCGATCTTCACCCACATGCACAATGTCCGCGCCAAGTGGGTCAGGCTTACAGCGCCGCACCTGAGCGTTCCACGGCAGCTCCACCGCGCGCACTGCACGCCGCGGCAGGCCCGGGCGGAATTGGCCGAGAGTGCCGTTCGCTGCGCGGAAATGCTCGCCGAAGCGCTTGGCGGCGGCGAGGGCCGCGCCGGGACGTTTCGCAGAGACGCCTGGGCCCCGCCCTGGCCGGCCGGCCCGGAAATGCTGTGCTACATGCTCTCTCACGAGGCCCACCATCGCGGGCAGGTGTGTATGCTCGCGCATCAACTCGGCTTCCCCCTGCCCAACAAGGTGGCGTCCAGCATCTGGAATTGGGAAGGGCTCTGGAAAGAGTGCGGGCCGCCTTCGCCCGAAACCGGGTGACCGCCGGCGCATTCCCCAGTTATCGCCGGGTTAGCGGCCGCTTACTCGTAGCGCAGCGCTTCGATGGGATCCATGCGGGACGCCTTGATGGCCGGCAACAGTCCCGCGACCAGCCCCACGAACTCGAGCAGCAGAGTCGAGGTCATCACCGCGAATTGGGAAATGCGCAGGTGGATGTCGCCGGCGCCGCTGGTATCTTTGAACAATGGCCCAAGCAGCGGCAGGGTCTGCAGGGCCGCGGTCACGCCGTACCCGCACGCCACGCCGATCACGCCGCCTACCGTGACGATGGCCATGGCCTCCAGCAGGAACTGAAAGAGGATGGAGCGGCTGGTGGCGCCGATGGATTTCAGCATGCCGATCTCGCGCGTGCGCTGGGACACCGACACCAGCATGATGTTGGCCAGGCCCACGCCGCCGATGGCCAGGGTCAGCGTGCCCACAAAGCCCAGCAGGATGCGCAGGGCGATCCCCATGGTGTCGACAATGCGCAGGAATTCGTTGAACACGATGATCTGGATGGCGCGTTCGTCGTTGGGAGAGAAGTTGTGCGCGCGCGCCAGCGTTTCGCGCACCTGGCGCACGGCCTCGGCGCGGAACAGCGGGTTCACCGGCATCCACACGATGTAGTCGGGATACTTGATATCGCGCAGCAGGGAACCGGTGTCGTAGGGGATGAAGATACACTCGTTGTCCGGCTCGTTATAGTTGGAGATCTGGGTTTTGGTCTTAAGCACGCCGATCACGGTGAAGTGCATGCCGTTGATGGTGATGTCCTCGCCCTCGGGCGGAATTTCGCCGAACATTTTGGTGGCGGCCTCACCGCCCATCACGGCCACGCGCAGTTTCTGGGCCTCGTCTTCGGGACCGAGCCAGCGGCCGGCCGCCATGGTTTCGTTGCGGATGCGGCTGTAGACCGGATAGACGGCGCGCACCGCGAGGGACTGCGTGCGGTAGCCGCGCACCACGGTGGCGCCGTGCAGCATTACCTCGGGCGAGACCGCCACCGCCAGCGGCACACCGTCGCGAATGGCGTCCACGTCGGTGCGCTCCATGCGGATCTTGCGGCCGGCCCGCTCCCCGCCGGCCTGCGTGGAAGTCTGGCCGCCGAACATCAACACCAGGTCCTGGCCCACGGCCATGAAGGCCTTGCGCAGCGCGAAATGGAAGCCGTCGCCATAGGAGTAGAGAATGACGAAACACGCCACGCCCCAGGCCAGGCTGATGGTGGTCAGGATGCTGCGCTGGCGATTGAATTTCAGGGCCGCGGCAGCCTCGCTGAAGACCGCGCTAACGCTCATAACGCAGCGCCTCGACGGGGGTAAGCGAAGCCGCGCGCCAGGCCGGGAACAGGGCCGAAGCGATGGCCACGACGGCCAGCGCGCCGAACGACCAGGCGGTGGTGGCGCCCTTCACCGGCAGGCCCGCGAACATGTCCGATTGCGGCAGGGTGTTCACCAGCGAGGCCAGGCCGTAGGCGCCCAGAAAGCCGAGGATGCCGCTCAACCCCGCCAGCATCACGCCCTCGGCCAGGAAGTCGATCATGATGCGCCGGCGCGTGGCGCCCACGGCCTTGCGCAGGCCGATCTCGCGCGTCCGCTCGGTCACCGAAACCAGCATGATGTTCAGGACACCGACGCCCCCGAGCGTCAGGGTGATGACCGCGATGGCTCCCAGGAAGGCGGTCATGGAGACGAAGATCTGGTCCACCAACTCGGCGCTTTCGACGGTGTCCCAGACGTATACCGCGCCCGGATCGTCGGGCTCGAAGGCGTGATTGCGGCCGAGCACGCGCAGCACCTGGTGGCGCGCCGCTTTCCACTCCGTTAACGACGACGGCACATAGATAATGTCGTTGACAATGCCGGGGTGGAAGTTATCGTCCTTGGGCGGCAGGTCCCGCACCATGGTGGCGTAGGGCACGTAGATCTTGTCGCCGTCCAGGCCGTTGTAACTGCTGTTCTGGTTCTTGGCGGGCATGAGGCCGGCGATGCGAAAGGGCAGGCCGTTGAGGAAGATTTGCGACCCCAACGCGGTATTGCGCTCGCCGAACAACTGCTTGCGGACGTTGTCGCCCAGCACCGCCACGCGATCGGCGGCGGCCTCGTCGCCCTCGGTCAGGAAACGCCCCTGGGCGATGGGGATGGTGCGGATGCGGGCGTAGAGCGGCTCCACGCCGTTCACCGTAAACGAGCCGCTGTTATAGGGACTGGCCACCTTGGCGCCGTTCTGCAGTTCGCCCACCACGCGGCTCACCAGGTAACATTCGGTCCGGATATCGTTAATATCGTCGTAAGTGAAGCGGACGCGCCGCCCGGCGCGCTGCCCGCCCACCTGCTTCTCGGTGCGGCCGGGAAACAGCAGCACGATGTTTTCGCCAAGCTGCTTGGTGTTGTTGCGCTGGCCTTGCTTGAAGCCGTCGCCCATGGCCACGATCAGCACGATGGAGGCCACGCCCCAGGCGATGCCCGACATCGTCAACAAGCTGCGCAGCTTGTTGCGGAGCAGGCTGGATACGACCTGCGCCAGTAACTCGTGAGCATATCCCATGGCAGGCCCCGCGAGTTATTGCAGGACGACCTGCTGCCCCACGTTGATGCCCCTGGCGATCTGCGTCTTGGAGCCGTTGCTGATGCCCGTGGCCACGGCGACCTTGCGCTTGCCGGTTTCGCTGGTGGGGTCGGGTATCTCGACGGAGGTGGACTTATCCTTGTTGTAAAGAATGGCGCCTTCCGGCACGGCGATCACGCCTTTGCGCTCCTCCAGGATGATCTCGGCGTTGGCGGTCATCTCGGCGCGCAGTTTGCGGGATTCGTTGGAGATCGACACGCGCACTTCAAACGTGGTTACGTTGTCTTTTTCGACTCCCATGGGCGAGATCTTAGTCACTTTGCCCTGAAACTTCTCGTCTTTGAAGGATTCCACGGTGATGCGGGCGGGCTGGCCCAGATAGATCTTACCCACGTCGCTCTCATCGACTTTGCCTTTGACATAGACTTCGGAAAGATCGCCCAGAGTCATGATCAGGGTGGCGCCGGAGCCCATGGTCAGAATGGAGCTGACCGCGTCGCCCACCTCGCGATCGCGCGAGAGCACTACGCCGTCGATAGGCGAAGAGATCGTGGTGTTGCTCAGGTCTTCCTGGCTTTGCGCCAGGGCCGCCTGGGCCTGCTCGATGGCGGCGCGCGCCTTGGCGATGGCCGCTTCGGCCACGCCCAGGTTCACTACGGCAGATTTCTGGCGGTTCACCGCCATGTCGTAGTTCTTTTCCGCGTCCTCCACCAGGCTGCGCGCGAGCAACTGTTCGCGGTACAGGCCCCGCGCGCGGTCCATATCGCGCTTCAGGAAAGGCACGTCCGGGCCGGCGGCGTCCACTTTGTAGCGCTCGTAGTCGGCCAGGGCGCTCTTCAGGTTGGCGTCGGCCAGCGCGAGCGCCGCCTGGAATTGGCGCACCTGCGGCAGAACGTTGTTTTCGTCCAGCTTGCAGATCACCTGGCCCTTGCGCACCACGTCGCCGACGTTGACCGGCAGGCTCTGGACGAGGCCGCTGGCCTTGGATTTGATCTCGACCTTGGTGACCGGCTCGATCTTACCCGTAGCCACCACGGAGCGGGCCAAGTCGATGCGCTCCGCTTTCACCAGTTTCTCCGCGTCGATTTTGGGCGAGCCGCGTCCGACCGCCTTCAGAGTAAAGAATGCCGCGCCTCCCAGCAGAGGCGCCAGAATGAGGAACATCCACTTGAGAGATCGCTTCTTACGCGAAGTTGCCATATTTCCGCCTACAAAGGATACGAATCGGGGGCGCGTGTGGTTCCGTATAATGAAGAGAAGCGTGGGTACCTTCTTCGTGCAAAACTTCGGTTGCCGGGCCGCACAGGCCGATGGCGCCGCTCTGGAGACGCAGCTTGCGGGCGCGGGCCTGGAAGCCGCCGCCGAGCGCGCCCGCGCCGGCCTGGTGGTTCTGAACACCTGCACCGTGACCGGGGCCGCGGACGAAGACGTGCGCCAGGCGGTGCGCCGCGTGCATCGGGAGAATCCCGCCGCGCGCATCCTGGTGACGGGCTGCTACGCGCAGCGCGCGCCCGCGGAGTTGGCAGCTCTCCCGGGAGTCGAGTGGGTGGTCGGCAACTCCCACAAGACGCAGATCGCCGCGCTGGTGAGCGCCGCCCCGTATCATGGCAATATCCTGGTGGGCGACATTTTCGCCCAGCACGATTTTCTTTCCGCGCCGGTGGAGGACGCCGCCGGCGACCGCACCCGCCCCAATCTGAAAATCCAGGATGGCTGCAACAACCGCTGCTCGTTCTGCATTATCCCGTTCGTGCGCGGACGCAGCCGCAGTGCGCCGCCCGAGCAGGTGATCGGGCAGGTGCGCGTCCTGGCGCGGCGCTATCGCGAGGTGGTGCTCAGCGGCATCCACCTGGGCCGCTGGGGCCGCGAGCCCGGCAGCCGCATGCGCCTGGCGGACCTGCTGCGCCGCCTGCTCGACGAAACGGAAATCGAGCGCCTGCGCCTCAGCTCCGTCGAACCCATGGATTTCTCCGACGACCTGCTGGGCCTGATGGCGGCTTCGCCGCGCATCGCCAGGCACGTACATGCTCCGCTGCAATCGGGCTGCGACGGCATCCTGCGGCGCATGCATCGCAAGTACCGCCCGCGGCACTACGCCGGCCGCATCCGGAGCGCCCGCGCGCTGATGCCGGATTGCGCCGTGGGCGCCGACGTGATGGTGGGTTTTCCGGGCGAGACCGCCGCCGATTTCGAAGAGAGCCGCCAGTTCATCGAGAGCCTGCCCTTCACCTATCTGCACGTGTTCACTTACTCCGAGCGGCCCGGCACGCCCGCCGCCGAAATGCCGGACCCCGTGCCCATGCCGGTGCGCAAGGAGCGCAATCGCATTCTGCGCGAGCTGGCGGCGCGCAAGAACCTGGAATTCCGGCGCGCCATGCTGGGCCGCACGCTTTCGGTGGTCACGCTCAACGAGCCCGGCGCGGCGCTCAGCGGCAATTACGTTAAGGTGCAACTGGCGCGCGCCGTGGAACCCAACCGCCTGGTGGATGTGCGTATCGGCGGGGTGACCGGGGACGGGCTGGCGGAAGCCGGATATTCGCCCGCGCTGGCCGTCTTGCCGTCCTGATCCGGGAGGTATGCACCGGTATGGAAATCAGCCGGCGGGAATGGATGGCGGAGGCCGGCGTCCTGGCGGCGGCGCAGGCCGCCTTCGGCCAACAGAGCGCCAGCCAGGACTGGTATGGCCGGCCGATGCGCTGGGTGCAACTCGCTTTCGTCGAGGACGATCCCGGACGCTACCAGCCGGGCTTCTGGCTGGACTACTTCAAGCGCATCCACGCCGATGCGGCCTGCCTCAGCGCCGGCGGGTGCGTGGCCTTTTATCCCACCCGCGTGCCGCTGCACTATCGCAGCAGGTTCCTGGGCAACAGCGACCCGTTTGGCGAGATGCTGGCGGGCTGCCGCGGGCTGGGCATGAACGCAATCGCGCGCGTGGACCCGCACGCCGCTCGCCAGGACGTGTACGACGCGCATCCGGACTGGATCGCCGTGGATGCCGCCGGCCGGCCCCGCCGCCATTGGGCCATGCCGGAACTGTGGGTCACCTGCGCGCTGGGGCCTTACAACTTCGAGTTCATGACCAGCGTCATCCGCGAGATCGTGACCGAGTACCGGGTCGATGGGATTTTCGCCAACCGCTGGAGCGGATCGGGTATGTGCTACTGCCCGCACTGCCGGCGCAATTTTAGTGAGTACGCCGGTCTGGAACTCCCGCCGCCGTCCGCCGGATTGTCCGGCCCGCCGGACCAGGCGCGCATCCAATATGCCGCGTGGCAGCGCCAGCGCCTGTTCGAGCTGTATTCGCTCTGGGACGCCGAAATCAAAAAACAGAATCCGCACGCCGCGTTTTTTCCCAACGGATTCGACCAGATTCGCGGCGCGCCGGTCCCCATTCTGTTCGCGGACCGCCAGGCTCGCTCAGGAAACACGCCGGCCTGGCAGAATGGCAGGTACGCCAAGCAGGCGCGCGCCAGCTTCGGATCGAAGCCCATCGCCGGCCTGTTCAGCGTGGGGTTGGAGGACCCCTACCGCTGGAAGGACTCGGTCCAGAATCCCAACGAAATCCGCATGTGGGCGGCGGATGGCATCGCCCAGGGCTTCCGTCCCTGGGTGATCAAGTTCAACGCCAAGCCGCTCGACTATCGGTGGTTCGAGCCCGTTGCGGATCTCTTCGTCTGGCATTGGAAGAACGAAAAGTACCTGCGCAACGAAGGCCCGCTGGCGCGGGTGGCGCTGGCCGCGGCGCCGCGCGCGGCCGCGGACCACGAATCCGGGTTTTATCACGCCCTGCTGGAGGCGCGCATCCCGTTTGAGATGCTGGCCCCCGGCACGGCCTTCGACGCGGCCAGCCTGGCGCCGTTCCGGGTGCTGGCGCTGCCCAACCTGGCCAGCCTCTCCGCCGCGCAGTGCGAACAATTGACCGCCTTCGTTCGCAACGGCGGCGGGCTGGTGGCCACCCACGAGACCTCGCTCGATGACGAGCGCGGCGCGCGGCGCGGCGATTTCGGCCTGGCTGCGCTGTTCGGCGCGTCCTTTGCCGGCCGCGTCATCGAGCGGCAGCAGAACGCCTACCTGAATGTCGAAGACCCCGCTCATCCCCTGCTGGCGGGCCTGCGCGACGCCGGCCGCATCATCCATGGGGTGAAGCGCGTCGAGATCCACGCACCGCCAGGATGGCGCGCGCCGCTGATGACCGTTCCCTCCTATCCCGACCTGCCCATGGAGGAAGTGTACCCGCGCGAGACCCGCACGGACATTCCCGGCGTCATAGTGCGCTCCGTGGGCGCCGGGCGCGTGGTTTACTTTCCCTGGGACATCGACCGGACCTTCTGGGAAGTGATGAGCCCGGATCACGGAACCGTGCTTGCCAATGCCGTCCGCTGGGCCGCGAACGAGGAGCAGCCCCTGCGGGTGGAGGGGCCGGGTCTTATCGATGTGGCCCTCTGGAGACAGGCGTCCTCCGTGACGGCGCACCTGGTGAATCTCTCGAATCCGATGATGATGAAAGGCCCGTTCCGCGAGGTCCTGCCCGTGGGCAGCCAGAAGGTGCGTTTGCGGCTACCCGAGGGAACCACCGCGCGCGCGGTTCGTTTTCTGGTCGGCGAAGCCGCGGCGGAGTGGCGGCAGAGCGGCGCCTGGATCGAGACCGCCACGCCGCCGGTCGGGCTTCACGAGATCGTGGCCGTGGATCTGTAGGCCGCCCGCGCACCGCCCGCGCTGGTACAATTTCTACCAATGACGAAAACCATCGCCGCGCTGCCGCTGTTGTTGCTCGCCGTGACGCCCGCGCCGGCGCAGCAAGCCGCGGAAGTCTTTTCGGGCGCCCGCATCCAGGAGGTCTACAGGCTGCGGATCGACCGCGGCGGGATGCTTCTGGAGAGCATTCTGGATGCTATCCGGAAGAACCACATCCAGGACGGCGCGGTGCTGACCGCCGCCGGGTCGCTCTCCGAATGCACTTATCATCGCGTCAGTTCGCTGGCCGCCAAGGCGAAGGACAAGTTTGTCACGGTGAAAGCGCCCATGGAGATACTCAACATCAACGGGTTGATCGCGGACGGCGAGCCGCACCTGCACCTCACACTCTCGTCAGCCTCCGGCGCCTTCGGAGGCCACCTGGAGAAAGGTTGCCGGGTGCTGTACCGCGCGGAAATCACCATTGCCAGGTTCGATGGACCGGCGTTGGCGCGCAAGCCCAACCAGGATGGCACTCCCATGCTGCAGGCCAAGTGACGCGGCGGGTCAGGCGTCGCGGCCGATGGCCAGCACGAAATAGTGCGCGGTCGTGGTCCCGGCATTGTGCCAGCCGTGCTCTTCGTTGGAGGCCACGTAGGCCACGGACCCGGGCCCCAGCGAGGCGCTGCGCCCCGTGATGGTCACTTGCATGGTTCCTTCGCGGATGAGGAGCATCTCCTCGTGGACATGGTGGTGCGGCGGATGCGGCGCACCGCCGGGCGGCAATTCGGTCTCATGCAATTCGATGCGCACGCCGTCGTAAGTTTCGCCATCCAGCACCGGACGGAGCCGATTGCCCCCGCTGGCGCGCACCGGGAGTTGCTCGAAACCGTAGGTTCCGGACGGCAGCGCCCAGCAGCAGGCTCAAATCTCTGCGCGAGTATTCCATGAAAACCTCCCTGGCATGCAGGCATTGTAGCGGACCTCGCCTCACGGCGTGCGGAGTGTAAGCCGCAGTCCCCAATCGGTGTCCGCCGGGAAGCCGGGCAGCATGATGGTCCCGATCTGGCTGGAGCGCAGCGTGCCGCCGCCCGCCGGAAGCCACGTTCCGTTGCGGGGATCGAACCACGCGGCGTCGTAAGTGCTGTTCAGCGCCGCGCCACGCACCTGGCTGCGCGGGCAGCCTTTTTCGAAATACGCCAGGAAAATGGCGCGGTCCGGCGTGCGCGCGCAGTAGGCCCAACCTTCGTAGCCGCGCAGCACCGGGGTCTTGTCCGGCGAAACCAGGTCCGCATCCGGCTCCAGTTCCTGGTACCGCCGGCCGATGGAAAACGCAAACGTGCGCAGGTACTGCATCTGGCCTCCCGAGCGCCACTGGAAGGCATCCCACATCTTGACCGGCGCGGCGTCCTCGATATCCGCGCCCCAGATGCCCTCCGCCCCGTAGACGTGGCCCGCCAGCCCGCCGGAGACGAAACTGCCGTACATGGCCGAGCGCACGTACTGGTCGTCCAGTGCGGCGCCGCCGCGCGCGCCGTACTGGTAGCCCTTCCCGCCGCCCAGCGAGCGCGCGTCCGTGTAGCCGGCGTAGTAGGGCTCGCCGTTCAGCGCCGGGCGCGGATGCGGAGCGCGGAAGATCTCCGTCAGGTACCAATAGTTGTCGTGCTCCCGCATATTGCCGGTCTGGCCCAGCGTGACCCACGAATCGTCGCCCCAGTTCTCCAGCGTGGAGGGGTTGGCGTTGGCCGACAGCAGAGTGCCGAACGGCGGCATGCCATACTGTTCCCGCACCATGCGGATGGCCTTGAGATACTCGTCCGGTCCCACGGTTTCGCTGATGATATCCAGGTGGATGGGACTTAGTACGGTATCGCCGGCCTGATAGCGCGACCACACATACTGAATGAAGCGGGCGTAAGACTCCGGCCAGGAGTAATACTTCGACCAGAGCAGGCTCGCGTCGCGCCGCGATGCCTCGATAAAGACCACGAACCCTTGCGCGTTCAGATAGTCGACCTTCCGGTCGATGTAGCGGAAGTAAGCCGGGTTGATGCGATCCACGTCCGGGAACATATTCTCGTAACCCGGCACTTTTCCGGGAAACGCGAACGGACGGCCGCCTTCGTTGTCCATGTTCTTGGCGCTGCCCGTGCCGAACTCGAGCCAGGCCGAGCGCACCGTGGTTTTGGCGGCGTCGTTCATAGTGACGTGCCAGGGTTGGCCGTCGGTCATCCAATTGGGAAACGCCGCGATCATCTGCACCCAGTTGTAGCCCTGCTGTTTGCGGTAGCGCACGTAGTCTTTGAAGCCGGCGCCGGGGCCCAGGGGCCGCTCGCGGCTGTCGTCATACCAGCGGAAGCGGTTGGCGCCCAGCGCCCACCAGGTGTCGCCGAGGACGAAGAAGGGCGTGCCGTCCGCGTATTCGAGCGCGTGGCCATTGGCCGTGGCCCGAGGAAAGCCGCGCCGCAGGGGGTTCTCGCGCTTCTCAGCTTCGCTCCAGGCTACCGCGGTAAACGATCCGTGCTTGCCCGCCAGGCCGGGATCGGGCGGCGCGGATCCGCTCTTCCATCGCCAGCCGCCCGGCGCGGTGGCCACCAGGCGCACGCGGAACGTCGGGCCGCCGTCCCAGAAGCCGTACACCCGCTTATGGAAGTGGGGTCCCTGCAGGTCCACCCATACGGTTACATTCACATAGGGGTTCGAGTAACTGCGCGCCGCGGTGAAGGTCAGTTCCTGCTTTTCCCAGGGATGCGCCACCGCTCCCCAGGCCATGCCCGCGCACAGCAGCGCCGCGAAACCGGATCGTGGAATCATGGTTCTCTCTCAGCATAGCCGAAGCGCTGGCTCGGGAACGGTCATGTTCGGCCTGCCCCACGGCCGTGCGCAGGTCTTCTATGATACTGACATGCGTAGGTTGATCCAGGTGCTTGCCGCTGTCGCCGTGGCCGCGTTCACGCTTGGGGCGCAAACCGCCGCGCCGCCGCCGCTGGTGCGCCTCTATCCCGTCGCGCTCGACTCGGCGGGACATCCGGTGACGGATTTGACTGCCGCCGATTTCAAACTCAGCGACCAGGGCAAACCGCAAGACATTTTCCTGTTCCGGCGTCCGCCGGCGAAAGCTTCCTCGCCGCTGGGCCCGAACGAATACTCCAATCGTCCCGGCGGAATCATGCCGCACGCGGTGGTCGTGCTCTTCGACCTGTTGACGGCGCCCGCGCCGGAAGGCGGTGCGATGGGGTGCATGGGCAGTAGCTCGCCATCCAGCTTGGCTCCCGTCCTTCGGCGCCGCTCTGGACAAGGTGCAGACGGCCAGCCCGGTGCGGCCCGACGGTGTGGACCGCGAGGACCAGGTCAAGAGGACCTATCATAACCTCGAGGTGCTGGGCAACCAGCTCGCCACGCTCCCCGGCCGGCGGGACATTGTTTGGATCACGAACATCATGCCCAAGATCCGGAACCCGACTCCTTGCAGCGGCGACTGGGTGGAGTGCGGCCTGTATGTCGCGCACATGGGCGTGACCCTGGAACACGATAGGGCAGCGGTAGACCCGACTTACTTTAGCGGCGAGATGGAGCCATCGGAGAACTACGACCTGGAGCACAGGCCGCCCGCGATGCTGCCAACTCCTACCTGGTCGCCTACGCGCCGCCTGCGAAGGATTGGGACAACCAGTTCCACAAGATCCGCCTCACCTGCCGGCGCAAGGGAGTGAAACTGCAAGTGAGGGAACGCTACTACGCCTGGCCGGATCCGCGCACCGCCGCGGACCGGCAGAAGGACGTTGATGGCGGCCTATGATCGGCCCGCGGATGAACCCGGGATCGGCCTGCGCGTGCAGGTATCGCCCGCCGGCAAAGGCGTGCATCTGGTGGTCCGCATCGATTCATCGGAGCTGCTGCTGCGCGAGCGGGACGGCACGTTCACCGGCTCGGTCACCTTGCTACTTTCCGATCGCGGCGGCTCGGACCGCCCCGACGCCAGCGGTCTCTTGCTGCGTCCCCTGGGCACGCCCAGCGTCTCAACCTTTGCGTTGGAAATGAACGCCGAGCAGCACGAGAAAATGGCGCGGGAGGGCGTCTCCATCGCGTTGGATCATCCCCTCGGCAGCGAGGTGCGGCGCGTCCGGCTGATCGTGATGGATCAAAACAGCAACGAGACCGGCTCGCTCACCTTTCCCGTGCGGTGACTCGCCGCGGCTACAGCAAAGGCAGGATGCTTCGCACCCGCGCCAGCACGGCGTCCGGGCGCGCATCGTCCACGCGGATCACGTGCCCCGCCGGGCGCCAGCGCGCGAACATACGCGCGCACGGGAAGCCCGCAAAAATGGCGATCAGGGGCGTGCCACAGGCCGCGGCCACGTGCTGTCCGGCGGAATCGTAGCCCACGTAAAGCCGGCTGCGCGCGACAATCGACGCGAAACCGGCGAAAGAGCCCTGCCACGTTTGCGCCTTCGCTCCGGACCGCGCGATGGCGCGCTCGACGCGGGCGGCTTCTTCGCCGCCGGCGCCCTGGTCCACCACCAGCGGCCCGCCCACGCCCGCCAGTAGCGCCAGCAGTTCCGCTTCAAAAGGATCGGCGATGCGCTTGGCGGGATTCTCGCCCACGCCCAGGCTGACGGCGATGCCCGGCTCCGGGCCGCGGGCCGGCGGCGCCGCCACGAACGGCGCGGCGTCCGCGATGCCGAAGGTGGCCTCCGCCCACCGCGCGGCCAGCGCCGGCAACGCTTCGCCGCCATCGCCGCCCAACCCGCGGCTTTCGAAGAAGTAGTAGCGCTCCTCGGGGCACACCGGCAGCAGACCAAGCTGGGTCAGGCGCGAATCCGGATCCACCACGATGCTCTCGGGCGCGTCCAGCAGCGCGCGCAGTTCCGGCCCGGCCGCCAGCCGTTCGCGCAGCGTGCCGCGATGGTAGGTCACCGGCAGATGCAGGATGCGCGGGTCGGCGGCAAACAGCTCCCAGTTCTTGCGCGGACCGGCCAGGTAAATGGCCGCGTGGGGGAAGCGGCGCTTGGCCGCGTCCAGGATCACGCTGGTAACCGCCACGTCCGCGCCCAGAGTAACCCGCGACAGCACGAAGACGCGGCGCGGCTCGCCCTGGACCGGCCGCGGCAGGCGCACCCGCCGGTAGCGTTCCACCATGGCCGCGCTCCCGTCCGGCGCGATGGCTTCGGCGAACAGCCGCGCGTAGGCATCGCACAGGACCGGCTCGAAACGGTCCGCCAGGCCTTCGGCGACCACGCGGAACAGCGCTTCGGAGCATTCCTCCGTAGCCAGCGCGCGCACCAGTTCCGGCGGCCATGCCTCGCCCCGCAGGCAGCAGCCGAGCAACTCCGCGGCGCGTTCGTTACACGAAGTACTTGCCAACAATCAGGTCCAGTTTGCGCCGCGTGGCTTCCGGCGCCAGTTTACGGTCGGTGATGATGGCATGCGCCAGCGCCGACCCGCACTTGCAGCTACGCTCGGCGGGCATGCGCGCCACCGCCGCCGCCACCACCTGGCAGGCGTTCTCCGCGTTCCTGGTCAGGTTGGCCACGATGTCCGTCACGGTCACCGCGTCGTGGTGCGGATGCCAGCAGTCGTAATCGGTCACCATGGCGATGGTCACGTAGCAGATCTCGGCCTCGCGCGCCAGCTTGGCCTCCTGCAAGTTGGTCATGCCGATGACGTCCATGCCCCAGCTCCGGTACAGGTTGGATTCCGCGCGGGTCGAAAACGCCGGACCTTCCATGCACAGGTAGACGCCCCCTTTGGTCACGTTGACGCCCGCCTCGGCGCACGCCTGGGCCACCACCTCGGCAAGCTGCGGGCAGATGGGATCGGAGAAGCCGATATGCGCCACCAGCCCCTCGCCGAAGAACGAGGAGATGCGCCCGCGGGTGCGGTCCACGAACTGGTCGGGGATCACGAAATCGAGCGGCCGGTGCTCCTCCTTCAACGAGCCCACCGCGCTGAGCGAAAGGATGCGCTCCACGCCCAGCGATTTCATGGCGTAGATGTTGGCGCGAAAATTAAGTTCTCCCGGCGCGATGCGGTGGCCGCGTCCGTGGCGCGCCAGGAACGCCACCCGGCGCCCGGCCAGCGTGCCCAGCGACAGCTTGTCCGAGGGCGCGCCGAAGGGCGTTTCCACGGCGACTTCCTCGCTCGCCTCGAAGCCCGGCATGGAGTACAGTCCGCTGCCGCCGATGATGCCGATTTCGATTTTCAACTGGTGACCTCCTTGGGATGGAGCGGGCTGGGGCGCGCGCCGCCGGGCTGCCGCGCCGATGGCTTCCAGCAGGTCCGGCACGCCGGTTCCGTCGATGGCCGCGGTGCGGATCACCGGCGGCCTGCGCCCGTCGGGGGCCAGGCTCAGCATGCCCTGAATCTCGTGCTCCACGCGCGCGGCGCCGGGCTGGTCGGACTTGTTCACGGCGAAGACATCCGCGATCTCCATGATCCCGGCCTTGATGGTTTGCACGTCGTCGCCCATCCCCGGCACCAGCACCACCACGGTGACCTGCGCCACCGCCGCGATCTCGCCTTCGTCCTGCCCCACGCCCACCGTCTCGATGATGACGAAATCCTTGCCCGCGGCATCCAGCAGCGTGGCCATGTCGCGGGTGGCCGCGGCCAGTCCGCCGGAGGTTCCGCGGGTGGCCATCGAGCGGATAAAGATGCCCGCGTCGGCGTGATGATCCAGCATGCGGATGCGGTCGCCCAGGATGGCGCCGCCGGTGCGGCGGCTGCTGGGGTCCACGGCGATGATGCCAACCGTGCGGCCCTGCCGGCGGAGTTCCCGCGCCATGGCGTCCACCAGGGTGCTCTTGCCGGCCCCCGGCGCGCCGGTGATGCCGGCGACAACGGCGCGTCCGGCCCGCGGCCGCAACTCCTCCAGCACGGCGCGCGCGCCCGCGTCGCCGTTCTCGATCCCCGTGGCCGCCCGCGCCAGCGCCCGCGCGTCGCCTTCCGCAATCTTGCGCGCCCAATCCGTCATCAGCTTTTCAGAAGTTGCCGCGCGATCACCAGGCGCTGGATTTCGCTGGTGCCTTCACCGATGGTGCACAGCTTCACGTCCCGGTAGAACTTCTCCACCGGGTAGTCCTTGATGAAGCCGTACCCGCCGTGAATCTGCACGGCCTCGTCCGCCACGCGCACCGCGGCTTCGGAGGCGAACAGCTTGGCCATGGCGGATTCCTTGGTGACGCGAAGGCCGTGATCCATCATCCACCCCGCGCGGTAGTTCAGCAGGCGCGCCGCGTCGATGGAGGTGGCCATGTCCACCAGTTTGGTCTGGATGGCCTGAAACTCGGAGATCGGCCGGCTGAACTGGCGCCGCAGCTTGGCGTAGCGCAGGGCCGCGTCGTAGGCGCCCTGGGCCATCCCGATGGCCAGCGCCGCGATGGAAATGCGCCCGCCGTCGAGCACCTTCAGGCTGTCCACGAAGCCCTCGCCGCGGTTGCCCAGCAACTGCGTGCCCGGGATGCGGCAATCCTCGAAAATCACTTCCCCGGTGGCGCTGGCGCGCAGGCCCAGCTTGTTCTCCTTCTTGCCCGCCCGAAAGCCCGCCGTGCCCCGCTCGACGATGAACGCCGAAATGCCGTGCTGCGCGGCGCTGCGGTCGGACACCGCCATGGCCACGCACACGTCGGCGTAGTGCGCGTTGGTGGTGAAGGTCTTGGCGCCGTCGATCACCCAGGCGCCGTCTTCCAGGGTGGCCTTGGTGCGCGTGCCCGCGGCATCCGAGCCGGCCTCCGGCTCGGTCAGCGACCAGCACCCGATCCATTCGCCCGAGGCCAGCCGCGGAAGGTACCGGCGCCGCTGATCCTCCGTGCCCATCTTATAAATGTGGTTGCTGCACAGCGACGTGTGCGCCGCCACGATGATGCCCACCGACCCGTCCACCCGCGACAGTTCCTCGATGATGATGCTGTATTCGATGTAGCCCAGGCCGCCGCCGCCCAGTTCCTCCGGGAAGATCGCTCCCATGTAGCCCAGCTTGCCCAGCTTGCGGATCGCTTCCATGGGAAAGGTCTGCGCTTCGTCCCACTCCATCACGTGCGGCGCGATTTCCGCCTCGGCGAATTCCCGCACCGCCTTGCGAAGCTGTATCTGTTCGGGTGTGTGTTCGAAATCCATGGCTGAGGGTTAAACGATCTCCTCCCGCGTGGCGTCCCACGTTACCGGCCGCTGCCGCCGGTAGCTTTCCACCGCCATGGCGCAGGCGATGGAGACGCGGAAGCCCAGGTCGAAGGGACAGGCGACCTCCTGCCCGGTGCGGATGGCGTCCAGAAAATTGCGCATGTGCGCGTTGGGCGCGGTGCGCGCCGCGCCGCTCATTTCGGCGCCGTCCGGCCGGTTCACCCGCTGCGGCAGGTAGCGGATCTGCTGGCTCCGGGCGATGGCGCCGTCCGTGCCCAGCGCCTCTTCCCCGGTGCCCGGCTGGTTGTTGCCGAAGCCCGAATCCCACGAAAACAGGATCTCTTCGGAATGTTCCAGGGTGACGTTCATGGTGTCCGGCGTTTCGCGCCCGTCCTTCCACAGGTACACGCCGCCCGCCATGTGGGCCGTGTGCGGGATTCCCAGGCCCAGCGCCTTGTACCAGAAGGCCAGTTGATGACCCATGTTCTCATGCACGTTGCCGCCCGAATAATCCCAGAAGCAGCGCCAGTTGACGTAGCGGTGGGCGTCGAACGGGCGCGCCGGGGCCTCGCCCAGAAACGCCTTCCAGTCGATGCTTTCGGCGGTCATGTCGGGAAACACCGGCCGCGCCCACTGCGCCTTGCCGTGCGGCGTGTTGCGATACATGCGCGCGTGAATGGCGGTGATCCGGCCCACCTTGCCGGTGCGCAGGAAGTTGACTGCGTCGGCGGCCTGCCCGGAGGAGCAGCCCTGGTGCCCGATCTGCACGACGCGCCGCCCGGCCCGCTGCCAGGCGCCGCGCATCCGCACGGCGTGCTCCACGGTCAGCGCCAGGGTCTTTTCCTGGTAAACGTGCTTTCCGGCATCCAGCGCCGCCACGAAGTGTTCGCAATGCAGATGCTGCGGCGTGGCGATCAGCACGGCGTCGATGCTCTGGTCGTCGAGCAGGCGGCGGTAGTCCAGGTAGGTGGCGGCGTCCGGCGCGATGCTCCGCGCCTCTTCCAGGCGCCGCGCGTAGATGTCGGCGATACCCGCGATTTCCGTGTTGGGGCAGGCCAGCGCCTCGCGCAGGATCTGCGCGCCGCGGTCGCCGGCGCCAATGACGCCCAGGCGCACCCGATCGCCGGCGGCCCGCATGTTGGGCGCCGCGATGGCGCCGGCCAGACCGCTGGCCACCTTGCCGATGAAGATGCGGCGAGACTGCATGGAAGCTCCTTCGAAAGCACACGTCACGCGCAGGCAGACGGACGGAAGATGACGCTAAAAGATCAGCATAGCACCGTGGCGCCGGGAGTCCGTGGGAACGGCCGGGCGGAGGATTCAGCCTGCCTTGCGCCTCCGCTCCAGGGTTTTGTGTGGGAGCGACTTGATGTATGTCCGGTAAAGCCGCCCCACTTTTCCAGCCAGAGCCTGAGCTGTGGCGCTGTCTTTCGGCGCGAGCCGGATGGTCACCGGGCGCGTGGCTTCACGGCCTGGGAGGCCGTGAAGGACCAGTCCCTTCGTGGACGCCTTCTCAAATTGGTCCGCGATGAAATCGGGATGCAGGTCCCACCACGCCGCTTCTTCGGCTTCCGGCGTGAACCTGGGTGCTTTGTCTACCCGGACGGTTTTTCGTTTTGTGATCGTGGATTCGATTGTAAGTACAGTGTAGTACGCCGAACGCGGTCGTCAAGCCGCCGCGGGACAGTCGCGCCCCCGCGCTATTCCCGCTTATCTCCGCCGCCCTTGCCCCGATGCTAAACTCGCGGAATGGCGCTGCTTGCCTTCCTCCTGCTGGCCGCGGCCCAGCCTTACGACATCGTCATCCTCCACGGCCACATCGTCGATGGCGCCGGCTCGCCGTGGTACGCCGGGGACGTCGGCATTCGGCGCGGGAAGATTGCGGCTATCGGCAACCTGGCGGGGGCGCCGGCCCGGCGGGTGATCGATGCGCGCGGCATGGTGGTGGCCCCGGGATTCATCGATATGCTGGGCCAATCCGAGTTGACCATCCTGGTGAATCCGCATCTGCCATCGAAGATTTACCAGGGGATCACCACCGAGATCACCGGCGAGGGGACCTCGGTGGCGCCCCAGACGGACGCGCTGCTCGCGGCGGACCGCCTGGGCTACGAGCACTACGGCATCCTTCCGGACTGGCACAGCTTCCGCGAGTACTTCGCGCGCCTGGAAAGGCAGGGCATGGGCATCAACCTGGCCAGCTATGTGGGCGCGACGCAGGTGCGCCGCGTGGTGCTGGGGGACGACGACCGCGCGCCGACGGGCGCCGAACTCGGGCGCATGGAGGCGTTGGTGCGCCAGGCCATGCGCGATGGCGCCGTGGGTCTCTCGACTTCTCTGCAATACGCCCCGGCGCCCTACGCCACCACCGCGGAGCTGATCGCGCTGGCCTCGGAAGCGGCGCGCTTCGGCGGCATCTACGCCACGCACATGCGCAGTGAGGGCGATGCCATCCTTCCGGCGCTGGACGAAGCCATCCGCATCGGCCGCGAGGCCCGCATTCCGGTCGAGATCTGGCACCTCAAAACAACCGGCAAAGCCAACTGGGGCCGCATGCCGGAGGTGATCGCGCGCATCCGGCAGGCGCGCGATTCCGGCGTGGACCTCAGCGCCGATACCTACGCCTACACCGCCGGATTCAACACTTTTTCGGCGATGGTCCCGCCCTGGGCCCACGACGGCGGCGACGGCCAACTGATCGCGCGCCTGAAAGATCCGGCCCTCCGCGAGCGCATTCGCCGGGAGATGGAGACCCCCGGCGGCAACTGGGAAAACGAATGGCAGGAGGTGACCGGACCCGAGTCCATTCTGGTGGGCGCGGTGGCCAATCCCAAGCTGCTGCCGCTGCAGGGCCAGACCATCGCCCAGATCGCCCGCCTTTGGGGCAAGGACCCTTTCGACACAATTTTCGACCTGCTGATCGAGGACCGGGCCTTCACCAGCGTGGCCATCTTCATCATGTCGGAGCCGGATGTGGCGCTGGCGCTGGAGCAGCCCTGGGTATCCATCTGCAACGATTCCGAAGGCGCCGCGCCCGATGGACTGCTGGGCAGGGAACATCCGCATCCGCGCGCCTACGGGACTTTCCCGCGCATCCTGCGCAAATACGTGCGCGAGGAGCACAAGCTCACGCTCCCCGACGCCATCCGTAAGTTCAGCGCGTTGCCCGCGGCGCGCATGCGCCTGGCCGATCGCGGCGTGTTGAAGGAGGGGATGTGGGCGGACGTGACGGTCTTCGATCCGGAGACCATCCGCGACCGCGCCACGTATGCCGATCCCAACCAGCTTTCCGAGGGCATGCGCTTCGTGCTGGTGAACGGCGTGCCGGTGGTGGATGAGGGGAAGATGACCAACGCCTTGCCCGGCAAAGTGCTGCGGCACTGACCGGTCTCTTGCGGGACTACGGCAGGCTGGACGCCAGCGCGCCGGCTTCGCGGTTCCAGACAAACAGGCGGGCGTTCGGAGGCGGCGGGCCGGCGCTGCGCCCGGCCACGTATACCTTGTCCATGGGCTGGCCGGAATTCATTTCGACGCACTCCGGGAATCCGTTGGCCAGGAAGTAGACGCCGTCGCGCCGCTCGGGGAGGCCGCTGACCACCACCGGCCGCGGGTCGCCGGCCATGGCGCGGCCCAGACTCTTGCAGACGCGCGCGGCGGCCGCCGGCGTGGTCCGCCACGGCCGCAGGTTATGCTCGAGGGCGGCCACGTTGAATACCATCAGGGCCGCGGCCAGCACCCACGCCGGCTGGCGATGCGCGGCGCTATCCAGCAGGGCGCCCCAGAAGATGGCCAGGCCCGCCAGCGGCAGGTACAGTACCCGGGCGCCGGCGAAATCCGGCTGAAACATCAGCAGGTGTTGTACCGGCAAATCCGCGGCCAGCAGAAAGAGGATGCCCGCCGCCATGCGCCGCCGCGCGCCCCCGCCGCGCGCTGCATAAAGAAAGAGGGCGGCCACGAAGACCACGGCCGCCGCGCTTAGCCACCACTCCGGCGCCACGGACCAGTTCACGGGGAAGAAGAGGAAGGCCCACTGCCGGAAGAACAGCGCTTCGAAAGTGTGCAGCGGGCTGGAGTGCAACACCGCGCTGACTCCGGTGCGGTCGGCATAGCCGCCGATGCCGCCCAGCGCCCGCCAGCGGTAGGCGAACAACAGGGCGCAGACCGCGGCCAACGCCAGGCTTGCTGAAAGCGCGCGCCGCCGCGCGGCGCGATCCAGAAAGGGCAGCAGCGCGCCCGGCAGCAGCGGCAGACAGAATGCCGATTCCTTGGCGCACACGCCCAGCGCCGCGCAGAGCAGCATCGGAATATAGAACGCCTTGCGCCCGCCGCGCGCGTACTCGAGGACCGCCAGCAGGGCGGCCAGGCAGAAGAAAGCGGCCAGCAGGTCGGAGCGGGCATCCGCCCAGGCCACCGGTTCGGCGCGCGAGGCGTGCAGCGCGAACACCAGCGCCGCGAAGGCGGAGGCGGCGCGGCCCATCCCCAGGCGGCCCGCCAGCACGTACAGCAGGCCGGCGTTGACGGCGTGCGCGGTCAGGCTCCAGGCGTGCCAGCGCCATGCCGCCGCGCCGGCCCACCGGTAGTCCAGCCAGTAGGAGATGAAGGCCACGGGGCGGAAGAACAGCCCATGCCCGCCCGGCGCCGGCATGAAGGCGCCGGTCAGAATCCGCCACGTGGCGTGGGAGGCTTCCAGCACGTGGGTGTAGTCGTCGTAGACGAAAGGCGCGGCCAGGTTCCGCCAGAAGGCCGCCGCGGCGATGGCGGCGAGCGCGGCCAGGCTGGCCCAGGTTCCGTTGCGCGTGGCGCGGCGCTCGCCGTCCGCATGCTTGGCCGAAAGCAGCGTCAACAACAGGAACGCGGCCGCCACCGCCGCCGCGGCATTGGCCGGCGAATTCACGCTCACCACGGGGGAACGGAAAGGCCCCGCGACAAACCGTATGGCGAGCAGTCCGCCCGCCACCATCAGGACGCCATAGAGCGGTAAGTAGAGGAATCGGCGCAAACCGGCGGCACCCAGCGCTGGAGTGTTTAGTGTAACGTGGCGGAAGGTTAGTTATCGAAAGACAGGGCAAAAAGCGCCCGCATGCTAAAATTCGTCTGGGTCCTTCCCGACATGGACTTTTTGGCAGGTCTGAATCCGCAACAACGTGAAGCCGTCGCGCACACCGAAGGACCGCTGCTGATCCTGGCGGGCGCGGGCAGCGGCAAGACCCGCGTCATCACCCATCGCATCGCCCACATCGTCACTGCGCGGCACGTCCCGCCGTCGGCCATCCTGGCGGTCACCTTCACCAACAAGGCCGCCGACGAGATGCGCGCCCGCGTGGCGGCCCTGTTGAGCGGCGTGGAACTGTCCTCCGCGCCCAGACTTTCCACCTTTCATTCTTTCTGCGTGCGGCTGCTGCGGCGCGACGGCGAGCCGCTGGCGCAAATCCGTCCCGGTTTCACGCGGCGCTTCAGCATTTACGACGACGCCGATCAACTGGCGTTGATCAAGTCGGCGTTTCACCACGTGGGGCTGGACGAAAAGCTCCTGCAGTACCGCGCCGCTCTCTCGCGCATCAGCCACGCCAAGAACCGCAAGCAGACCCCGCAGGACCTCTATCGCGACGCCAAGGATCCCACTTCGGGCAAGCTGGCCGTGATCTGGGACGAATACGAGCGAGCCCTGCGCACCGCCAATGCCCTGGACTTCGACGACCTGCTGCTCGAAACCGTGCGCCTGCTCCAGCACGATGAAGCCACCCGCGCGCAATACAACCGCTGGATCGGCTACATCATGATCGACGAATACCAGGACACCAACCGCAGCCAGTACGAGCTGATGCAACTGCTGGCGGAGGACCACGACAACGTGTGCGTGGTGGGCGACGAGGACCAGTCGATCTATAGCTGGCGCGGGGCGGACATCCAGAACATTCTGGATTTCGAACGCGACTTTCCGCGCGCCCGCACCATCCGCCTGGAGCAGAATTACCGGTCCACCAAGAACATTCTGGCGGCCGCCGGCGCGGTGGTGGCCAACAACAAAGCGCGCAAGGGCAAGACCCTGTGGACCGAGGCCGGGCAAGGCGAGATGCTGGGTCTGTACGCCGGCTGGGACGCGGAGAACGAGGCCGCCTTCATCGCCAACACCATCGAGCAACTGCTGGCCGAGGATCCGGCCGCGCGCGTGGCCGTGCTCTACCGCACCAACTCGCAATCGCGGCAGATCGAAGAGGCGCTGCGGCGGCGCGGCCGGCAGTACCTGGTGGTGGGCGGATTCAGCTTTTACCAGCGCGCGGAGATCAAGGACGCGGTGGCCTACCTGCGGATGGCGTCCTCAAACGTGGACTCGGTCAGCCTGTTGCGGGTGATCAACACGCCGGCGCGCGGCATCGGCCGCACCACCGTCGACCAGGTGGAGGCCTTCGCGCGGGAGAACGCGCTGAGCCTGTGGGACGCCATCGCGCGCATGATCGACCAGCAGTTGTTTCCCGCGCGCGCGCAGTCGGCGCTGGTGGGGTTCCGCACCATGGTGCAGGAGCTGTCTCTGCGGGTCCAGAGCGAGCCGCTGCCCGAGGCCATCCGCTTCATGCTGGACCGCACCGGCTACGGAAGGATGCTGGAGCAGGAGAACACGCCCGAATCCGAAGCCCGCCTGGAGAACCTGCGTGAGCTGGTGAATGCGGCAGCCGAGGCCGCCGAGCGCGGCGAGAGCCTGGCCGATTTTCTGGATCACGCGGCCCTGGTGGCGGACGCCGACGCCGCCGACGAGCGGGCCCAAATCAGCCTGCTGACCCTGCACAACGCCAAGGGCCTGGAGTTTCCCATCGTGTTCCTGGCGGGCATGGAAGAAGGACTGTTCCCCCACCAGCGCTCCATGTCGTCGGAGGCGGCTCTCGAGGAGGAGCGGCGCTTGTGCTACGTGGGCATGACCCGCGCGGAGAAGCGCCTGTACCTGACCTGGGCCAAGTACCGGCGGCGCTTCGGTGGCGGGGAACAGGAGCGCACCCGCCCGTCGCGCTTCCTGGCGGAACTGCCCGAGGAACTGGCCGCCAGCCTCGGCCAGGACGATCGCCTGCCGCAGGTGGAGCTGAACGCCGAGCGCTTCGAGGTCAGGCAGAGCGCGCGGCGCAATACCTTTACCGGGAAAACGTACAATTCGCTCGAGAACATCTCGCAGTTTTTCGCCGAACGGGGCGTGCCCTTTCAGGGCGCGCCGGGGCCGGGCGCGACCCCCGCGGTAGCTCCGGCGGCGGCCGTCAAACCGCTGCCAGCGGCCCAGCCGCAGGCCCGCAAGGCCCGCACCGGTATGACCGTGGAGCACCCCAAGTACGGCACCGGCACGGTGGTCCGCCGCGAAGGCGACGGCGAGGACGCCAAGATCACGGTCAGCTTCCCGCGCTACGGGCTCAAGAAGCTGGTGGAAAAGTACGCCGGCTTGAAGAGAGGTTGAGATCCCGCCCCGCACGCGCCGCGCCGCGCTTCGTGTAAAGTAGGAAGACAATGGATACCACGGCAATCACCGACAAAATCGAACGTAAGAAGTTGAAGCGGGCGGCGCGCAAAAAGACCGCACCCAAGGCCAAGCGCGCGGCGGGCGTGGCGCGCGGCTCCATGAAGAAGAAGGTCAAGAAGATGGTGCAGGGCCAGCGCAAGCGCTGACCGGGACCGGCCGTTGAGCCAGCTATTCCGAACCAAGAGCATCGACGCGCTGATTCGGGCTTCCGAGGCGCCGGACAAGCGCTTGCGCAAGACGCTGGGCCCCTGGAGCCTGACGGCGTTCGGTGTGGGCGCGGTCATCGGCTCGGGTATCTTTATCCTGACCGGCACCGCCGCCGCCGGCGAGACCCTCCCCAACAATTCCATTCTGCACGCCACCGTGCTGGACCTGATCATGCACGGGCCGCGCGCGCTCTCGATGCTGGGGCGCCCGGGGGCCGGGCCCGGCATTTCCCTGTCCTTCCTGCTCACCGCGGTGTGCTGCGGCTTCGCGGCGCTGTGCTACGCGGAGCTGGCCTCCATGATCCCCATCGCGGGCAGCGCTTACACCTATGCCTATGCCACGCTGGGCGAGCTGATCGCCTGGATCATCGGGTGGGACCTGATCCTGGAATACGCGGTCTCCAACATGGCCGTGGCGGTCGGATTTTCGGCGTATTTCAACGACATCCTGGACGGCATCTTCGGGTGGCATCTGCCCGCGAAAATTTCGGGGCCGATCATGGCGGGGGGCCAGTTGACCGGCGCATGGTTCAACCTGCCGGCGCTGCTGATCCTGATCGTGCTGACCTATATTCTGGTGCGCGGCGTGCGCGAGAGCGCCAGCACCAACAACGTCATGGTCATGATCAAGATCGCCGCCATCATGATCTTCGTGTTCGGCGCGGCGCACGCCGTCAAGAGCGACAACTGGCGCCCCTTTCTGCCCAACGGCTTCCCCGGCGTGCTCACGGGCGCCGCCATCGTATTCTTTACTTACATCGGTTTCGACTCGGTGTCCACGGCGGCCGAGGAGTGCCGCCGCCCCCAGCGCGACCTTCCCGTGGGCATCATCGCCACGCTGATCATCTGCGCGGTGCTGTATATCTCGGTTTCCCTGGTGCTGACCGGCATCCAGAATTACAAGTATCTGAATAACGCCGCGCCCGTGGCCAACGCCCTCAAGGCCCTGGGCTTCAACCGCATTCGCGGCTGGGTGAGCGTGGGCGCCATCGTGGGCATGCTGTCGTCCCTGCTGGTGTTCCAGTACGGGCAGGCGCGCATCTGGTTCGCCATGTCGCGCGACGGCCTGCTGCCGGCCGCCTTTTCCAAGGTCCATACGCGCTTCAAGACGCCGCACATCAGCACCTGGATCGCGGGCCTGGCGGTGGGCATCCCGGCGGGCGTGTGGGACATCGGCACCTTCGCGGACCTGGCCAACATCGGGACGCTGTTCGCGTTCATCATCGTCTCGGCGGGCGTGATCGTGCTTCGCCGCCAGCAGCCGGACCGGCCGCGCGGCTTCCGCGTGCCCGGATCGCCGGTGCTGCCGGCGCTCTCGATCGTCTCCTGCCTGGTCCTGATGATGGCGCTGCCGCTCGAAACCTGGCTGCGCTTTGTGGTCTGGCTGATTGTGGGATTCGCCATCTATTTCCCGTTCGGGCGCAAGCACAGCGCCCTGGCCCGGGAAGCCGCCCACGGCGCTCCGGCGCGCTAATGTCTCCGGCGCGGCGGCCGGGCCAGCGGCGGAAGCGGAGGGATTGCTATGATGGAGTGGATGAAATCCCCGCAACTCTTGTTATTCCTTACGCCCCTGGCTTGTCTGCTGGCGCAGACGCCGCCAGCCTCGCAGCCGGCCACGGCGCCGGTCAGGCCGCCCACGGTGAACTTGCAGCCTCCGGCCCCGGCCGCGGCTGCGCCTTCCGTGCCTCCCGATACCGTGGTCCTGACCATCGGCACGGACAAGGTCACCGCCGGGGACTTCGATCGCATGATCGACTCCATCCCCCAGCAATACCGCAACCAGATGCGTACGCCCGCCGGCCGCCGCCAATTCGCCGAACGCATGATCATCATCAAGGTGATGGCGCAGGATGGTCGCCGCCAGAAAATCGACGAGACCCCCGCCTATAAGGAGCAACTGGCCAACCAGGCCGAACAGTTACTGGCGCAGCAGGACTACCAGCGCCTGATGACCGATACCAAAGTCGACGAAGCCACCGCGCGCGAATACTATGAGCAGCATAAGGCGGATTACCTGCAGGTGAAGGCGCGCCACATTCTGATCCGCGCCAAGGGTTCGCCCGTGCCGCTGAAGAAAGACGCCAAGGAACTCACCGACGAAGAGGCCCTGGCGAAGGCCAAGCAGATCCGCCAGAAGCTGCTGGACGGCGCGGATTTCGCCACCCTGGCCAAGGCCGAGTCCGACGATGTGGGCTCCGGCGCCAACGGCGGCGACCTGGGAACCTTTGGCCACGGCCGCATGGTGCCGGCCTTCGAGCAGGCGGCCTTCACCATCCCGGTCGGCGAGATCAGCGAACCGGTGAAGAGCCAGATGGGCTATCACATCATCAAGGTCGAGACGCGCCAGGAGAAGACTTTCGTCGAAGTGCGCCCCGAGATCGAGAAGAAACTGGACGCGGAGATGGTCCAGAAAGCCATGGACTCGCTCAAGGCCTCGGCGAACGTGGTCATGAACCCGGACTTCTTCGGGCCCAGCGCCGCGCCCGCGGCCAAGCCCACCATCACCGTTCAGCCCAAACCGGCGTCCAAGTAATCACACGTGCCGCGAACGGTCGATGACCAGTTCCGGGTGCTGCGCGATCATGCTGTTCACGATGTGGCAGTTCCAGCACACAGGCCGATGGGACGCCAGCACCTCGGGCACATCCTGGGGGGGCACGTCCCGCCACTGCACCGTCCGGCTGTCCGCGGTGAGCAGGGCGGGCTTGTGGTCGGCCCAATTGATCTCGCCAATGGGCTTTCCGCACAGCGCGCAGGTCTTGTCCCGATACCACTCGGTCAGGATGTGGCGCACCAGGCAATCCTCGGGGGAGGCCTCGATCTGCGTCAGGCATGCCTGGCCGCAATCCTGCCTCTCGGGCCAGCGGGAACACGATTGCAGGCGCAGATCCGGCTTGCCCTCCAGGCCCGTCAGCAGCACGTGCCTGGCGTCCACGCGGACGCCGGCCGGCCGCTGGTTCTCCGGGCACGTAATCACGCGGTCGCCCCGGTACTTCAAATAGTCGCGCCCGAAGGCCCGTCCGAACCACACCAGCAGGACCACCAGAAGGGCGGCTCCTGCAATGAGCGAAACGGTGAGCATGGAGATAAAACCTCCGCCCCCCGGTATGCACGCGCATGGCCACGCCGTGTCTACCGGAATCTAAAAAGGAGTAGCCGGCGACCAGGCCTGGCCGCGGTTTCCGCATGGGTGGTTTTCCACAAGTGTGTGCGCACCTTGCCCCGCACCGGGGGAACGTTGCCGGGCACTCGCACGTCAGCTTGGGTATGCATCGGCGCATCCTGTTGCTGAGCGTGTTGTGGGCGGCACGGCTGGTTCCGGCCGTTTCGCCCGACTATCAGGCCGTCGTCCACAAATTCTCGCTCATCGAACACGAGCGTCTGAAGGCGGGGTCGCGCGTGGTGTTGACGCCCCAGGAGCTGAATGCCTACGCCCGGCGGCAGGTCGCTGAAGTAGCCCCCGGCGGGGTCCGCAACCCGAAGTTGGACCTCGGCGCCGGCACAGCGACCGCCACGGCTCTGGTCGATTTCGGGAAACTGCGGCGCGCGGAGGGCAAGCCGCCCGGCCGCCTGATGTCCTACCTGCTGGATGGCGAGCGGCCGGTCACCATCACCGCCCGCATCCGGTCGGCCGGTGGAACGGCCACCGTGGACGTCGAAAGCGTGGAGATCTCCGGGGTGACCCTGGAGGGCCGCATGCTCGATTTCCTGATCCGCAATTACCTGCTGCCGGCCTACCCGCGGGCCAAAGTGGGGCAGCCCTTCGCGTTGGGCCATCGCATCGAACGGCTGGACGTGCAACCCGCGGCCGTGGGCGTCTGGATCGGCCGCTGAGCGGATTCGATACCGCCATTCGATAATGAGGTCATGACCCTGTGGCCTCTGCTGCTGCTCCCGCTCGCCGCGACGTCCGCCGGCGAGATCGTGTTCGATACCGATTGCGGCTTCTTCGGGGACGACGGCTCGGCCCTGGTCATGGTGCTCCGCAGCCCGGAGAACGTGCGCGTGACGGCCATCACCACCGTATCGGGCAACGTCTGGGCGGCCGCCGGCAGCGCCTACGTGACACAGATTCTCGGCCTGCTGGGCCACCCGGAAATGACCCCGCGGGTGGGCGCGCAGAGGCCGCTCGTCCACACCGCCGCCCTGGCCGGGCTGGAAGGGCCGATCGAGTTCCAGGGCGCCTTCGACCATCCGCTTGAGATGGCGCCGCCGGAGCGGGTCACCGCGGTCGCGGCCATGGCCGCTGCCATCGCGCGCCGCCCCGGCCAGGTGACCGTCCTGGCGCTCGGCCCCATGACCAATGTGGCCATACTGCTGCGCCTGCACCCGGACCTGGAGAGCAAGATCCGGCGCATCGTCTTCATGGGCGGCAACGTGCACGTGCCCGGCAACTCCTCGCGCGCGGCGGAGTTCAACTTCTGGTTCGATCCGGAAGCGGCCCAAATCGTGCTCCGCTCCGCCATTCCCGAAAAGGTCATGTTCCCCCTGGATATCTGCAACCGCGCGGTATTGAACAAGGCGCGCTTCGATGAGATCGTCGCGGCCGGGACGCCGGTCACCCAACGGTACCGGGAAGATTACGGCCTGCGCTATCCCGGCTTCCTGAAGAACCCCGCCGCCACCGGCTATCTTTGGGATGAACTGGCCGCGGCTTGGCTGCTCGATACCGGCTTCGTGACGCGCGCGGAGACCTCCTGGCTGGACGTGGATACCCGCTTCGGCAACACCTACGGCGCCACCATTCCCCTGGATCGCAAACTGGCGCCCGCCGCCACGCCGGTGCGCGTGATGCTGGACCTGGACTTCGCCCGCGTGTGGGGGCTTTACAAACGGCTGATGACCGCGCCCTGAACGCCGCGCCGCCATTTCCCGCCGCATTCGGCTACCATGTGGAGGATGAGGCCGTTGTGCGCAAACCGATTCCACTCCTGATTCTCTCCGCCATGGTGACCATGAACTGTTCATCCCACAAAGAAGCCCGCGAGTTCGGCAAGCTGCCTTCCGGCGAAACGGTCGAACTCTATTCCCTGAAAAACGCCAAGGGCGTCGAAGCCGATATCTCGACCTATGGCGGGGTGGTGGTTTCCCTCAAGGTTCCGGACCGCTCCGGCGCCTTGGGCGACATCGTCCTCGGCTTCGACGATTTCAACGGCTACCTGATGCCGCCGCCCTATTTCGGCGCCCTTATTGGGCGCTACGGTAACCGCATCGGCCACGCCCAGTTCACCCTGGATGGCGTAACCTACCATCTGGCTAAGAACGACGGCGATAACTCGCTGCACGGCGGCAAGCGCGGCTTCGACAAAGTGTTGTGGACCGCCAGGCCCCTGGGCCCGCAGTCCCTCGGACTAACCTATCTGAGCAAGGACGGCGAGGAAGGTTATCCCGGAAACCTGTCGGTTACCGTGGTCTACACTCTGACCGATAACAACGAGCTGAAGATCGACTACACCGCCACCACCGACAAAGATACGGTGTTGAACCTGACCAACCATTCCTATTTCAACCTCGCCGGGCAGGGCCAGGGCGACGTCCTGGCCCACCAGATCACGATCAACGCCAGCCGGTTCACGCCGGTGGACAAGGGGCTGATCCCGACCGGCGAACTGCGCGCGGTGGCAGGCACGCCCTTCGACTTCCGCCAGCCGCACGCCATCGGCGAGCGCATCGGCGCGAGCGACGAGCAGATCGTGCTGGGCGGAGGCTACGACCACAACTTCGTGCTGGACCGCGCCGGCGAAGGCCTGTCGCCGGCGGCGCGCGTGACCGAGGCCACCTCCGGGCGGGTCATGGAAGTGCTCACCACCGAGCCGGCCATCCAGTTCTACACCGGCAATTTCCTGGATGGCGCCATCCGCGGCAAGGGCGGCAAGGTCTATGGACGGCGCTCGGCGCTGTGCCTGGAGACGCAGCACTACCCGGATTCGCCCAATCATCCGGATTTCCCTACCACCGAGCTGAAGCCCGGCGCGCCATACCGCAGCACCACGGTGTTTCGGTTTTCGACCGGCTCGTAGCGGTTCCGGCTGTCACCTGGCACGCTTCAGCAATAACGCCCAATCCAGCCAACCGGGCGTGGGGGGCGATTTCCAGCGCGGCCCCGTTACGGGACCGTCCAGCGGCGCCCATTCGCCGGTGAAGGCGCTGAACCACGCCGCCTGGTAGCGCCCGGGCTCGAGCGTCACGGTAACATCGCCTTCGGCCGGCAAGTAGATCGCATAAGTCTCACCGGGCTTCGCCAGGCAATATGCGCCGTTATTTACTAACTCGTCGTGCGGCTCTGTCGTCCACCATTCGAAACTGGTGAAGAAGTCCACCATGTGCCCGTATCCTTTGAGCATGACCATGGTGTCGTCGCCGCGGCCGTTGACCCACCCGCCGCCGGTGTCGGGCCAGATGTTGACGCCGCGCCGCGCGCTTTCGCCAGCGGTGCCGTAGGCGCCCGCCATGGCGATGTCCCAGGCCACGCGCCGCAGCGTCTCGGCCGAATCCGAGCCCGGGCCCGGCGCCCAGTGCGGGTAGTGGTCCTCGTAGCCGTACTCCTCGTTGGTCTGCGGAATGATGCGGCCGGTCTTCCGTTGGATCTCCCGCTCCTCCAGCATCAGGGCGTGCTGCCGGCGCGACCAGTCCTGAATCGAAGTGAAGCCGAACCACGCCGACGCGCGGTCCTGATGCTCGCGATGCACGGGATGGCTGGTGGCCAGGTGGTGGTAAGGGTCCCAGCTTTCGAGCAGCGTGCCGGTCTGGCGCGCCCACTGCTCGTCGCGGAAGGTGTCCAGGTCGTCGCCCAGGTCCCAGGTGATGTTCGAGAAAGCGCCCAGACGCGCGGCGGCGTAGCGCAAGTAGCGGCGCTCGTCGTCGCCGCCCGCCGCGGGGTGGATGCGGCCGTCGGCGATATCCTGCACCACGGAGACGATCATGTCGCGCTCGCGGGCGAAGCGCAGCAGGCGCTCGAACTTGCGCCAGTATGGCACGTCGAAGCGCGTGTAATCGATGCCTGGATGGTCGAAGCTCGCCGGCGCCGCGGCCATCCACGGCCGCAGCAGCAGGGTGAAATTATCGCCGGTCATCACCGGCTCGCCGTAGATGGTGTACGACCCGCCCGAGAGCAGCACCCGCATGCGGTTCACCTTCAAACCGTGCAGCCGCTCGATGGCGTTGCGGATGAAGCGCTCGTCGCGCCAGCCCATCAGCCAGTAAGCCGTGGCGCCGTTGAAAAAGTAATGTTCGCCGGCGCCCTCCCAGACGAAATGCCACGGATATTGGGGGTCCACGCGGATAGGGCCGCGGCGGCGGCCGGCGGCAGCCTGGAAGGCGCCCTCGTAGCGCTTCTCATTTCCGCCTTGCCTGTAAGTCACCGAGTAAGTGTAATCGCCCGCCGACGAAGGCATGAAGCGGATACGGAACAGGCTCCCGTCCGCCGCGTCGCAGAAGCCCTCCACGTTCACACGGTCCGCCGCGCCGCGCCTGGCGAACCATCCGCTCAAAGTGGCCCCGGTAAACGGATTGGCGGCGCCGGGAGCGGCGATGGCGGCGGTGACTTCGACGAAATCGTAGGCTTCCACGCGCGGCGCGGATTGGGTGAAGCTTACCTCCGCGGGCGCGCCCCGCAGGACCGCGCACAAGGCGCAAAGGCCGGCACACACAGAACGCAGCATTCCAACAATGTAGCAGCGGGCGCGTTACTCGATGCGGTAATTGGGAGCTTCTTTGGTGATCACCACGTCGTGTACGTGGCTTTCCCGCAGGCCCGCCGGCGACACCCGCAGGAAGCGCGCATGGTCGTGCAGGTCGCGGATTGTGCGCGCGCCGCAGTAACCCATGCCCGACTTCAATCCGCCCACCAGTTGATACACCAGCTCCGCCAGCGGCCCCTTGGCGGCCACCCGGCCCTCGATGCCCTCCGGGACCAGCTTCGAGTTGGGATCCTGCGCGTAACGGTCGGCATTGCCCTGCATGGCGCCCATCGAACCCATGCCCCGGTAGGTCTTGAAGGTGCGTCCCTGAAACAGCACGGTCTCGCCGGGACTCTCGTCGGTGCCCGCCAGCAGGCTGCCGATCATGACCGTATCGGCGCCGGCGGCCATCGCCTTGGTGATGTCGCCCGAAAACTTGATGCCCCCATCGGCGATCAGCGGCACGCCCGCCGGCCGCGTGGCGCGCGCGCACTCCGCGATGGCCGTGAGCTGCGGCACGCCCGCTCCCGAAACCACCCGCGTGGTGCAGATGGATCCCGGACCGATGCCCACCTTGATCCCGTCCACGCCCAGCGAAATCAGCTCGCACGCGCCCTGGTAGGTGGCTACGTTGCCGGTGATCAACTGCACCTCCGGCAGCGCCCGCTTCACCGCTTTCACCGCGGCCATCACCCGCTCGGTGTGCCCGTGCGCGGTGTCGATGGCCAGCACATCCACCTTGCGCGCCACCAGCTCCTGGGCCCGCTCCAGAAAATCGTTGGTGGCCCCAATGGCCGCGCCCACCCGCAGGCGCCCGTGCTCGTCCTTGGCCGAGTAGGGATACTTCAGTTTCTTCTGAATGTCCTTGACCGTGATCAGGCCCTTCAGGTTGTACTGATCGTCTACCACCAGCAGCTTTTCCACGCGGTGTTCGTGCAGGATGGCCTCGGCTTCCTCCAGCGTGGTGCCCACCGCCACGGTGATGAGGTGGTCCTTGGTCATGACCTCCCGGATAGGCACGTCCGAGCGCGTCTCGAAGCGCAGATCGCGGTTGGTCAGGATGCCCACCAGACGTGTGCCCTCGGTCACCGGCACGCCCGAAATGCGGTAGCGGCTCATCACCTCCCGCGCGTCGGCGATCCTCTGGTCCGGCCCGATGGTGATGGGGTCCACGATCATGCCGCTTTCACTGCGCTTGACGCGGTCCACCTCTTCGGCCTGGCGCTCAATGGGCATGTTGCGGTGAATGATCCCGATGCCGCCCTGCTGCGCCAGGGCGATGGCCAGGTGCGACTCCGTCACCGTGTCCATGGCCGCGCTGACAATGGGAATGTTCAGGGCGATCCGGCGCGTCAGGTGTGTGCGCGTATCCGCCTCGGCGGGCAGGACATCGCTGCGCGCCGGCTCGAGCAGGACGTCATCGAAAGTGAGGCCTTCGGGAATGCCGTCTTGGACCATAGGGTGATCTCTTCATCATAGCGTAGCCCCGCCCGCCACGCGCCGAAGGCCGAAGGCCTGCGCAGCCGACGCGCCCGAAAAATTGTAGACTGGTTGTATCCCCATTCGGGAGCCGTAAAATCATGCTTCGATCAGGAATCCTCAAGTTCTGCATCTCCGCCGCCGTCGTTTTGACCGCCGCCGCGGCTCAAAAGAAAGGCGACCCGGACAAGGGCAAGGAAGTCTTCCAGCAGTGCGCCCCGTGCCATAACGCCGACAGCACGGAGAAGAAGATGGGCCCCGGCCTCAAGGGCCTTTTCAGCAGGGAAAAGCTGAACAACGGCAAGAAAGTCACAGAAGAGAACGTCAGGAACCAGGTCGACCAGGGCGGCAACGGCATGCCCGCTTACAAGGAAATGCTGAGCGACGAGGAAAGGGACGACCTCATCGCCTATCTGAAAACCCTGTAAGCGGGCCGCACCCGCTTTACGGAGGGGTCAGGCCGAAGTAGTCCCCCACCACCTTCGCGTCGTAGGGCGCATTCAACTGGTTCCACCCGTTGCCGGGCGCGTTCAGCACGCCCTGCGTAAACACGATCGCGCCGCCCTGGGTGACCGCGATCACCCGGTCGTTGAACTGGTCGCTGATCAGCGTCAGGCCGCTGCGCAACCGCACCGCGCGCGTGGGCAGCGGATTGCGGTTGCCGTTCGGGTCGAACGTCGAGTAGGAGAACACCACCGCGCCGTTCCCGGTGACTTCGATGATCCGGTTGTTGTTCGAGTCCGTGATCAACGTGTTGCCGTCCGGCAGGCGGCTGGCGAAGGCCGCCCCGTTCAACAGCGTGGGATCGGGCGCCGCCGGATACTGCCACACAATCTCGTGCGTTCCCGGATTCACCTCGATCACCCGGTTGTTGTTTTCATCGGCGATCAGCACGTGACCGTTGGCCAACTGCTCCGCGCTGTTCGGATTGTTGAGCTGGTTGAAGCCCGCGCCGGAAACGCCGGTCTGCCCGTACTGCCACACGATCTGTTTCGCGTTGGTCACCACGATCACTCTCTGGTTGCCCTGGTCCGTGATCATGACGTTGCCGTTGGGCAGGAACGTGTTCTGCACCGGCGTGTTGAGCTGGTCCGGACCGGAGCCGGTCACCCCCGCCTGGCCGTACTGCCACACGATCCGGCCCTGTTCGTTCACCAGCATCACGCGGTTGTCCGCGCAGCCGTTCGGGCAGGTGGGCTCGAAGCCCGGCGGCACGCCGGTGCCTGCAACCAGCGTCAGGTTGCCCACGCGTTGCGCGTCGTTGGTCCCCACCACCGAAGTGGGGCCCGGCACGCTCGAGCCGTCGCCGAACGTCCACACCACATTGTGCGTGTCGGGATTGACCTCGATCACGCGGTTGTTGGATTGGTCCGCGATCAGGATATTGCCCGGCGCGTTGAAGCCGGGACCGTCGCCGCGCAGGGCTGCCCCCGTCATGGCCCCGGCCGCCAGCAGGATGGCCAGGCCTCCCGGAAGTGTTTTCAGTCGATTCGTTGGCATGGTTCGGAAGAACTCCTTCAGGTCTTCTCGCACCATCATGGCCGTCGCGCCCTCCGCCATGCGTGGGATTGCGGTAAAAGTCCTGTAAAAAATCGGCCGTGCCAATGGGAGAATGTGAGAAGTGCCTCACATCGCCCCATCCGCCGGTAACGTCCCGTACTCCCGCATCCGCGAGCTGGCGGAGATCGCCATGTCCATGCCGGACGTGCTGCGGCTCTACTTCGGCGAATCCAACCTGCCTACCCCGGACTTCATCAAGCGCGCCGCCGCCGATGCGCTGGCCGCTGGTTACACCTATTACACAGAAAACGCCGGGCTGCCCTCGCTGCGCCGGGCCATCGCGCGCCAGTATGGCGTGCTGCACCAGGTGGAGTTGGACCCCGCCGCCGAAATCGTAGTCACCGCCTCCGGCGTGCAGGCCCTCCACGTGGCCATCCGCGCGGTCCTCGATCCGGGCGACGAAGCCCTGGTGCTGACCCCGGCCTGGCCCAATGGCTCCGCCAACGTGGCCCTGGCCAACGCCGTGCCGCGCGAAATCCCGCATCCCCTGCGCGGCGGCCGCTACACCATCGACTTCGACGCCCTGGAAGCGGCCGTCACCCCGCGCACGCGCCTGCTCCTGTACACCTCGCCCTCGAATCCGCTGGGCTGGGTGGCCACCGCGGCCGAACAGCGGCGCCTCCTGGATTTCGCGCGCCGCCACGGCCTGTGGCTGCTGGCCGACGAAGTCTACGACCGCCTGTATTACGCCGGCCCTTCGCCCGTCGCGCCCGTGCCCTCCATCCTGCGCCAGGCCACCCGCGGCGACGCCGTCATGGTGGTGCAGTCTTTCTCCAAGACCTACTGCATGACCGGCTGGCGCGTGGGCTGGCTGGTGGCCCGCCGCGACCTGGCCGGCAAGGCCGCCCAGTTGAACGAATTCGTCGTGTCGCACGCCCCCAGCTTCGCCCAGAAAGCCGCCGAAACCGCGCTGGCGCAGGGCGAGCCTGAACTGGCCGCCATGCTGGAGCGCCTCCGCTCGAACCGCGGCCTGTGCCTTCAGGCGCTCGAGGCCATGCCGGGCGTCACCGTCCCCACTCCCGACGGCGCGTTCTACCTGTTTCCGAAAATCGCGGGTCTCGCCGATTCGTTCGGCTTCTGCCGGCAACTGTTGGAGGAATGCCGCGTGGGCCTGGCGCCCGGGGTGGCCTTCGGCGCCGGCGGAGAGGGTTCCGTGCGCATCTGCTATGCCGCCGGAACCGATATCCTGGAGCCCGCCATGGAGCGCCTGGGCGCGTTCCTGCGCCGCTGGCGGCGCGGCTGACGCGCCCGTCCCCGCCGGGCTACCATGCAGGAATGCACCGCCGTCAATTCCTCCGCGCGGCCGCGGTCTCCCTGCCGGCCGCCGCCGTCTGCCGCGGCCAGGCGCCCGGCCGGCGCGTGCGCATCGAAGAAGTGCGCTTCGCCTGCCAGGACTTCCGCTATCGCACCCCTTACCGCTTCGGCGCGCAGACCGTGGACCGCGTGACCCTGCTCAACGTCCACTGCGCCGTCCGCACCGCCGCCGGACGGGTCGCGCGCGGCTTCGGGTCCATGCCCCTGGGCAACGCCTGGTCCTTCCCGTCCAAGACCCTGTCCTACGAAACGACCCTGGACGCCATGCGCGCCCTGGCCGCGCGCATCGCGGCCATCACCGCCGCCTACCGCGAGCCCGGCCACCCCGTGGACATCAATGCCGCGCTGGAACCCGAGTACCTGCGCGCCGCCGCCGCCCTCTCCAGGGAACGCAACCTGGCCGAGCCCATTCCCAAGCTCTGCGCCCTGGTGGCCGCCAGCCCGTTCGACGCGGCCATCCACGACGCTTACGGCAAGGCTTTCGGCGTGAGCAGCTATCTCACTTACTCCGCCGGCTTCATGACTTACGATCTGGCGCACTATCTGGGCGCCGCTTACCGCGGCCGCTATCTGGGCGACTATGTCCTTCGCGCGCCGGCGCCGCGCCTGGCCCTGTATCACTCCGTGGGCGCCGCGGACCCCATCGTGGCCTCCGACATCCGCACCCCCATCGGCGACGGATTGCCCGAAACCCTTCCCGCATGGATCCGCTACAACGGCTTGCGGCGCATCAAGATCAAACTGGCCGGCAACGACCTCCCATGGGACCTGGCTCGTGTGGTCCACATCGACCGCGCCGCCACCGAAACCCAGCGCGCGCGCGGCGTCCGGGAATGGTTCTACTCCCTGGATTTCAACGAGCAGTGCCCCAACGTGGACTACCTGATCGAGTATCTGCGCCTCCTCCGGGAGCGCACCGCCGAGGGCTTCGCGCGCATTCAGTACGTGGAGCAGCCCACCCGCCGCGACCTGCGCGCGGACCGCGCCAACGTCATGCACGCCGCCGCCCGCCTGCTGCCGGTGGTGATCGACGAGTCGCTCACCGATGTCGAAAGCCTCATGCTGGCTCGCGAGATGGGCTACTCGGGCGCGGCGCTGAAAGCCTGCAAGGGCCAGAGCCAGGTGCTGCTGATGGCCGCCGCGGCGCAGCACTACCGCATGTTCCTGTGCGCGCAGGATCTCACCTGTCCGGGCGCCTCGCTGGTCCACTCGGCCGGCCTGGCCGCGCACATCCCCGGCGTGACCGCCATGGAAGCTAACGCGCGCGAGTATGTCCCGGCCGCCAACCGGCCCTGGGAGGACCGCTTCCCGGGCATCTTCAAGGTCCGCGACGGGATGATGGATACGTCCGGGCTCAACGGGCCGGGGCTGGGCGTAGTATAGCCGGCGCCGTGCGCGCGCGATGAAACCGCTCGCTGCAGGTCCGGCAGCGGTAGGGCACCAGGCCGATCACGCTGAGCAGATAATCGGCGGCGTTGTGGGCCGCCGAGCGGCGCACGTCGGTCCAACCGCAACTTGGGCAGCGCCGCATCAGCAGCGTAGCGGGCGCGCCGGGGCGCAACGGCCCCGCTTGGTACGGCAAGGGACTCGCCTCCGGCGGCCGCGGCAGGACGGGACGCGGGCGGGGCGCCATGGCATCGAATACTGCCAGCCCGGCTTCTCGCACGCAAGGCGCCATTCCCCGCCGCATGCCCGCAAAGGGCGCCAGCCGGAGCGGCATCGCGGCCCGCGCCACGGGCTCCGCGCCGCGCGCGTCGAGCACCAGAAACAACCGGGCTCGCTCGATCGGCGGCGCGGGCGACGGGGGCTGCAGGGCCGGTAGCAAGTTCGCTCTCATAGTGCCGTTCAACCGCTATTCTACCTGCGGCCGCGCGGCGTGCCGCGTCCTATTCGTACTACAGCGTTACCAGGCCCCGCGGTGGAACTCGGAACCGTTTCAAAACCGTACAGCCGTCTCGACTTGATACACGCGCAACCGCCGCCGCCCGCCGCGGCCCCCGCGCCGTAATTGCAGGTCAAGGAGTTGCGGACGGGCTGCCGCCGGCGCTATGGTCCCCGCCGTGCTCTTCCCCGCCATGATGCGGCGGCTCCGCTTCTCACTTCTCCCGCGCCTGATGCCGTCCATGACGGATCTCGCCTTCCTCATGCCGCTGGTGTTCCTGTTCGGCGGCATGCACGGCGCGCAGACCCTGCTGGGCGACGGCGATACCGGCTGGCACCTGCGCACGGGCCAGTGGATCCTGGCGCACGGGCGCGTGCCGGACCGCGACATCTTTTCCTTCACCCGTTCCGGGCAGCCCTGGTTCGCCTGGGAATGGTTGTGGGACGTGATCTTCGGCTGGCTGCACCTGAGAGCCGGCATGGCCGCCGTGGTCCTGGGCAACAGCCTGGTGCTGGCGCTGACCTTCGCCCTGCTGTTCCGCCTGGCGCGCCGCCGGGCCGACGCTCTGGCCGCGCTGGCCATGACGCTGGTGGCCGCGGCTGCTTCGGCGGGACACTGGCTGGCCCGCCCCCACTTGTTCACCATGCTCTTCACGGTGGTGTTTTACACCGTCCTGGAACGCGCGGACGGGCCCTCCGGCGCGCGCCGCGGGCTGTGGCTGCTGCCGCCGCTGATGGTCCTGTGGACCAATCTCCATGGCGGCTTCTTCGTGGGCATCCTCTTGACCGCCGCTTATGCCGCGGGCGCCTTGGCCGAGCTGTTGCGCGAGAGCGGCGATGACGGGCGCCGCCTGGCGCTGGCCCGCGGACGCGCCTATCTGGCGGCCGCCGCCGCCTGCCTCCTGGCCACCCTGGTGAACCCCTATTTCTACCGCCTGCATGTGCACATCTTCCAATACCTGGCCGACGGCTTCTATCGCGGCAACATTATGGAATTCCAGTCGCTGAATTTCCAAACCGCGCAGGCGCGCTACCTGGAGATCCTGCTGGCGGCCGGGGCGGCAGCGGCTTTGGTGCGGTTGCGCCGCGGCCAATGGACCTGGCCGTTGTTGTTTGTCATGTGGGCCCACCTGGCGCTCTATTCCGCCCGCAACGTGGAGATCTTCGTGTTGCTGGCGGCGGTCCCGTCGGCCGCCATGTTGTCGGAAGCTCTGCGCCGGGCCCCCGAACTGCCCGCGGCCGCCTGGCTGCGGCGCGCGCTGCTGGCCGCGGGGGAGTTCGTCCGCGAGTGGAACGCCTTCGACCGCGGGCCGCGCTGGCAGGCCGCCAGCGTCCTGGCCGTTCTGCTGCTGGCCGCCTTGATGTACGCGCCGCATCCGCCCGCCGGGTGCCGCGCCGCGCACGATCCCAAAGCCTTTCCGGTGGCCGCCGCCGCGCGCCTCGAGCAGGCCGGACTGCTCGACGGCGTCTTCACCCCGGATCTCTGGGGCGGCTACCTGATCTACCGCCAGTATCCCCGGGGGCGCGTGTTCATCGACGGGCGCAGCGATTTCTACGGCGCCAAATTCGCCTCCCGGTATATCCGGGCCATGGGCGCGCAGGCCGGCTGGGAGGGTTTCCTGGGCGGCTACGGGGTGCGCGCCGTGCTGCTGCCGCCGGATGCCCCTTTGGCCGGCGCGCTGCGCCAGTCCGCCGCCTGGCGCCTGGATTATGACGACGGCGTAGCCCTCATCTTCCGTCCGGCTGGTCCGCCCCTCACGGTCCGGACGGCGGCGGTTTACCGGCGGGAGGAGCGCCCATGACCGCGTTTTGGGCTCGATTCCTGGATGGCGATCCCGGCCGGGACGCGGTCGGTGTGCTTGCGGCGCTGGTTCCGGTGACGGCGGCGGTGACGGTGACGGCGTGGACCATTACAGGTTCCTGCCGCGGGCGACGCCGGATTGACGGAAGCAAGGAGGTCGTTATGACAACGTTATGGGCGCGGTTCTGGAGCGAGCAGGATGGCCAGGACCTGATCGAATACTGCCTCATGCTGGCCTTCGTGGCGCTGGCCTCCATCGCCCTGTTCCTGGGCGCGGAGGGCAGCGTCAACGCCATCTGGTCCACCACCAACTCGCAACTGAGCATGGCGGTCTCCTAGCCCGATACGGGTCTGGACATGCGCCGCCCGCCAGCCCCCGCCTACACCTTCGCGGCGTTCCAACCGATATAGAAGACGTACCCGGCCGCGTGGGTTTGGCGGTGCGGGGGAGTGGGGCCGGGGATCCCGCGAGAGGATACGGCTCGTGAGCGAAGCATGAATCAACGACTGATTTCCGTTCTGGCGTTCGCCTTTGTGGTTTCGGCCGGCGCCAGCCTGTTGCTGTACCGGCTGTTATCCGGGCGCGTCGCCACGCAGGCGGCGCCGGCGCCCAGGAAACTGATTCTGGCGGCCCGTCCGCTCGAGCCCGGCACGCTGATCCGCGACGCGGATGTGCAGGAGGGCGATTGGACCGGGGCCATTCCCCAGGGTGTCATTCAGAAAAAAGAGGATATCGTCGGGCGCGGCGTGATCTCTCCGATCATGGGCAGCGAGCCCATCGTCGAGAGCCGCCTGGCCCCCAAGGGCGGCGGCGCCGGCCTGGCGGCGCTGATCCCCAAAGGCATGCGCGCGGTGGCCATCCGCGTGAACGAGATTGTCGGCGTGGCCGGCTTCGTGGTGCCGGGCATGCGCGTGGACGTGCTCATCTCCGGCAGTCCGCCAGGCGCCAATGCCCTGGGCGGCGTTACCCGCACGCTGCTCCAGAACGTGGCGGTGCTCTCGGCCGGGCAGAACTTCCAGAAGGACGCCGAAGGCAAACCGGTGTCCGTGCAGGTGGTCAACCTGCTGGTCACCCCCGGCCAGGCCGAGATGCTCAGCCTGGCCAGCACCCAGACCACCATTCAACTGGTGTTGCGCAACCCGCTCGATACCGAGGTGGCCAAAACCACCGGCAGCGCGGTGGTGCAGTTGTTCAATCCGGGCGGCCAGGGGCTGCGCGACTTCCGGCCCGCGTCCGGCGTCCGGAACCAGGCGGCGCCCATCCGCCCTACCCCGCCGCCCGCGGCATTGCCCCAGTCTCCCAGGCCGCGCGTGGTGGAGGTGATTCATGGGGTGAAGCGGGTCGAGACCCGCTTCGAACCGCGGGCGGAGGTGATCCCATGACCCTGCGCGGCTGTTGGATGACGGCGGCCCTGTTGTGGGTGGCGCTGCCCGCCGTGTGCGCCGGCGACGCGCCCTCGGGAAACCTGGTGGTTTCCGTGGGCAAGTCGCTGATCCTCGATACCCCCGCCGATCTGCGGCGGGTTTCGGTGGCCAACGGAGACCTGGCCGAGGCGCTGGCGGTGACCCCGCGTGAGGCGCTCATCAACGGAAAAGCTCCCGGCGAGACCACCGTGATCCTCTGGCAGCAGGACGGCACGCGCACCATGTACGACCTCACCGTGCGCCAGAACACCGCCCGCATCCAGGCCGTGCAGCGGCAACTCCAGCGCGGTCTGGCTGGCCAGCCCGTGACCTTCGATTTCGAGAATGACACCGTCTTCCTGCACGGCACCGTGCGCGACCGCTCCAGCGCCGAGCGCGCCGTGGCCATGGCCTCCACGCTCGGCAAAGTGGTCAACCTGCTGCGCGTGGAAGTTCCCCCGGCGGAGGCCCAGATCCTGCTGCGCGTGCGCTTCGCCGACGTGGACCGTTCCGCCATCTCGGCCATGGGCATGAACCTGTTGAGCACCGGCGCCGGGAACACCGTGGGCCAGGTGACCACCGGCCAGTTCGGACCGGCCCTCCCCCAACTTCTGGGCAACAGCGTGCAGTTTACCCTCTCCGACGCGCTCAACATCTTCCTGTTCCGCCCGGATTTGAATCTGGGCGCCCTCATCAAGGCGCTGGAGACACAAAACCTCCTTCAAATGCTGGCCGAGCCTAATGTGCTGGCGCTCGACGGCAAACCCGCCAGCTTCGTCGCCGGCGGCGAGTTTCCCTTTCCCGTGGTGCAGGGCGGGGCGGCCATTGGCGCCGTCACCATCGAGTTCCGGGAATACGGCGTGCGCATCAACTTCCTGCCGGTGGTGACCCCGCGCGGCTCCATCCGCCTGCAGGTCGCGCCCGAGGTCAGCTCGCTCGATTATTCCAATGCCCTTCAATTTCAGGGCTTCACCATCCCGGCCCTGGCCACCCGCCGCGTGCAGACCCAGGTGGAACTCGACAGCGGGCAGAGCTTCGTCATCGCGGGCCTGCTCGACAACACCATCACCGAGAGCCTCAACAAGATTCCCGGCATCGGCGACATTCCCCTGCTGGGCAAGCTCTTCCAGAGCCGCTCCCGCACCCGCAACAACTCCGAGCTGATGGTGCTGGTCACTCCGGAACTGGTGCACCCCATTCCGGCCGGAACGGCGCTGCCCGACGTGCGCATGCCCGAAACGTTCCTGCCGGGCACGGCGAAGGCCGCTCCGCGCACACCCGGCGCCGGGTCCGCCGGCGAGGCGGTACACGCGCCGGTCAAGCCGGACATCCCCTTCGAGGAACTGCTGGAGATCGAAAAGCAGAAGGCGGCCGCCCCGCAGTTCGGCGCGCCAGCCCAGGGATCGTCTCCCACGGGAGGGGTCCACTGATGTCCGCCCTCTCCGTCGAAACGGACATATCCAAGGTCCCCGCCCCGCCCTCCACCGTGGGCGTGGCGGTGGCCTCCCGCGAATTGTGGGAGCACGTGCAGCATTCCCTGCGGGGCCTGGCGGCGCGGGTGGTCATGGAACAGCGCGACCTGGCCAACTGGCCCGCGCTGATCGAGCGCCTGAAATTCCTGCGGCCCGACGTGCTGCTGCTGGATCTTACCGAGCTGCCCCTGCCCCTCGAGGACGCCGTGCGCGGAGTCCGAGCCGCCCTGCCCGGAGCCATGCTGGTGGCGCTCGACACCGCCGCGCAACCGGAGACCATCCTGACGGCCGTGCGCGCCGGGGCCAACGAATTCCTGTACCCGCCGCTCGGCGACAACCTCCGCAAGGCCATCGACCGGGCCACCGAATTCCGTCCCCGCCCGCGCGAAAACAGCCGGCCCGTGGGCAAAGCCTTCGGTTTTCTGGCGGCCAAGGGCGGCTGCGGCGCCACCACCATCGCCTGCCACCTGGCGGCCGAACTGGGCCGCTTGTGCGCGCAGCGCGCCGAGCACGCCCTGCTGGCCGATCTGGACCTGCAGGCGGGCATCGTCGGCTTCCTCATGAAAATCAAATCGCCCTACTCCGTGCTGGATGCGCTGCAGAACCTGCACCGGCTGGATGTGAGCTACTGGAACGCCCTGGTATCGGTGGAGTGGCCCGGGCTGGAGATCATGGCCGCGCCCACCGGCTACCTGCCCAAGGATCCCGTCCCGGGCGAGGCGCTGGCCAAGATCGTCAACTTCGCCCGCGCGCAGTACGCCTGGACCGTGGTGGACCTGGGCTGCTCCCTGAACCTGGCCACCGTCTCCGTGCTCGACGAGATCGACGATATCTTCCTGGTCACCACCCTCGAAGTGCCCTCCCTGCACCAGGCCAAACAGGCGGTCCAGACGCTGGTCAACGCCGGCTTCGGCAACCGTCTGCACGTCATCCTGAACCGCGCCCCGCAGCGCCCCGATGTCACCGCAGAGGAACTGGAGCGCATCCTCGGATTCTCCATCGACGCCATGCTGCCTAACGACTACTATGCGCTCTACGACGCCTTCTGCAAGGGCAAGCTGCTGCCCCCCGCCACCCATCTCAGCAAGCAGATCTCCAGCCTGGCCCTGCGCCTGGCCGGAGCGCCCACCGAGAAGGGCAAGCGCCGCTTCAGCCTGTTCGGATAGTGGAGATTCCCATGGGTAACGGATGGCATGTCCCGCCGCAAGCGCAACCGGAAACCGGATGGGTGGCCCGCCTGTTTCAGAGCGAAGCCTCCACGCCGGAATACCAGCAATTGAAATTCGCCCTGCATGGGCAGTTGCTCGACCGCCTCAACCTGGAAGCGCTGTCCTCCATCCCCGGCGAGCGCGCGCGCCTGGAGATCCGCACGGCGCTGGTGCGCCTGGTGGATCAGGAGAAGACCCCGCTCAGCCGCACGGAGAAGGACCGCGTGGTGGAGGAGGTGCTCGACGAAGTCTTCGGCCTGGGCCCGCTCGAGCCCCTGCTGCAGGATCCCACGGTCTCCGACATTCTGGTCACCACTCCCCGCCTGGTCTACGTGGAGCAGGCCGGCAAGCTGCACCGCACTCCGGTGCAGTTCAAGGACAACGCCCACCTGCTGCGCATCATCGAGAAAGTGGTGGCCCAGGTGGGCCGCCGCGTGGATGAATCCACGCCCCTGGTGGACGCCCGCCTGCCGGACGGCTCGCGCGTCAACGCTGCCATTCCCCCGGTGGCCGTGGATGGCCCGCTGCTGTCGATCCGGCGTTTCGGACGGCACGCGCTGCGCCCCGAGGACCTGGTGCGCGGGCTGACCCTCACCGAGGGGATGCGCCAATTGCTCGAATACAGCGTCAAGGCCCGCCTGAACATCCTCATCAGCGGCGGGACCGGCTCCGGCAAAACCACCCTGCTCAATGCCCTCTCCAGCTACATTCCGGAAGACGAACGCATCGTCACCATCGAGGACGCCGCCGAGCTGCGCATGCAGCAGACCCACGTGGCGCGCATGGAGACGCGGCCCCCCAACATCGAGGGCGCCGGCGCCATCCGCATTCGCGAGCTGGTCATCAACGCCCTGCGTATGCGTCCGGACCGCATCATCGTGGGCGAGGTGCGCGGCGAGGAGGCCCTCGACATGCTCCAGGCCATGAATACCGGCCACGACGGCTCCCTCACCACCGTGCATGCCAACAGCCCCCGCGACGCCGTGGGCCGCCTGGAAGTCATGGTGGGCATGGGCAACTCCAACATGGGGGTCCGTTCCATCCGGCAGCAGGTGGCCTCGGCCGTGGATCTGTTCGTGCAGGTCTCGCGCTTCAGCGACGGCTCCCGCAAGGTCACCCACGTCACCGAAGTGACCGGCATGGAAGGCGAGTTGGTCACCCTGCAGGACCTGTTTGTGTTCGACAAGAAAGGCCTCACCGAGCAGGGCAAAGTGCGCGGCTGTTTCCGCGCCACCGGCATCCGGCCCCGGTTCTACGAGCGCCTGGCCGCCTGCGGCCTGGAACTGCCCCCCGCCATCTTCACCGGCTACCAGGAGGTCGCCTAGCCGTGCCCCTATCGTTTCCGCTCTTCCTGGTGCTGTTCACCTGGGTGCTGCTCTCCATCGCGCTGGGCCTGAAGTTCTATGAATGGTGGCGCAAGCGCGAGATGTCGGCCATGCTGCGCACGGCCGCGCAGGATCCAACTCCCGGCGGCGCGCAGTTGCTCCGCGACATGGCCGGCCGGCCGCCGCAACTGGAGGTCTGGCTGGAGCGCCTGCGCGTCTTGAATCGCATCCGCAACCTGATCCAGCAGGCCGGCGTGTCATGGACGCCCGGCGGCCTGCTGCTGGCCATGGCGGGCGGCGCCTTCGCCGCCGTGCTGATGGGGGTCTTGCGTCCCGGCCTGTTCTACTGGGCCGCTATGCCCGCCCTGCTGGCGGCGCTGCTGGCCGCGCTGCCCTATCTCTACCTCCGCCGCCGCCGCGTGCGCCGCCTGGCCGCCTTCGAGGAACAGTTCCCCGAAGCGCTCGACTTCCTGGCCCGCTCCATGCGCGCCGGCCACGCCTTCACCATCAGCCTGCGCATGGCCAGCGAGGACCTGCCCGATCCCCTGGGACTGGAGTTCCGCACCCTGTTCAACGAGCAGAACCTCGGCGCCCCGCTCGATACCGCGCTCTACAACCTGGCCGCCCGCGTGCCCCTCCTGGACGTGCGCTTCTTCGTCTCGGCGGTCATCCTGCAGCGCCAGACCGGCGGCAACCTGGGCGAAATCCTCACCCGCCTGGGACAGGTCATCCGGGAACGCTTCCGCCTCAAGGGCCAGGTCAAGGCCGCCAGCGCCCACGGCCGGGTCACCGCCCTGGTGCTGACCATTCTGCCCGCCGTCACCGCCGTGCTCATGATGCTGGCCGCGCCCTCTTACCTCGAGTCCATGCTCAACGATCCCGACGGCAAGAAGCTCATCGCCGGATCGGTAGTGGGGCAGATCCTGGGCCAGTTGGTGATCCGCAAGATCATCCGCATCAAGGTATAGGGCAAGGAAGATTATGGAACTACTGGTTTCCGTAGCGTTGTTCGGACTGCTGGCCACCGCCATCACCGCCTATGGCTATGGGCGGTACGCCAAGCCCGCGCACTTCTTGCGGCAACTGCACCAGGATCCCTCCGCCGCGCCCAAGCTGGAACACATCGGCCAGTCCAAACCGTCGCGCCTGGCGCGGCCGTTGCAGGCCCTCGGCCAACACGCGCCCATTTCCCCCCAGGACGCCCAGTCCACCCGCCGCGTGCTGATGGCGGCCGGATATCGCGGCGAAGGCGCGGTCCCCCTGTTCTACGGCATCAAGCTGATCCTGGCCCTGGCACTGGCCGTGCTCTCCATCGTCTTCCGCAGCCAGATCACCGTCAATCCCATCCTGCGCATCGTGCTGCCGGTGGCCGCCACCGTGGGCGGCTACTGGATTCCCGGCTTTCTGCTCGAGCGCCGCGTGTCCAAGCGCCAGGAAAAACTGCGCCTCTCGCTGCCGGATGGCCTGGACCTCATGGTGGTCTCCGTGGAGGCCGGCCTGGGCCTGGACCAGGCGCTCCAGAACGTCGGGCGCGAGTTGGCCGCCGCGCATCCCGAGCTGAGCGTGGAGCTGGGGCTGGTCAACCTCGAGATGCGCGCCGGCAAACGGCGCGCCGAAGCCCTTCGCAACCTGGCCTTGCGCACCGGCGAACCCGAGTTGCGCAAACTCACCGCCATCCTGATCCAGTCCGACCGCTTCGGCACCAGCATGGCCGAAGCCCTGCGCACCCATTCCGAGTTCATGCGCGTGCGCCGCCGCCAGGAGGCCGAGGAACGCGCCGCCAAGGTCGGCGTCAAGCTGGTCTTCCCCATCTTCTTCTTCATCCTGCCCTCCATCCTGGTGGTGGCGGCGGGTCCCGGTATTTTGCAGGTCTTCAAGTATCTGTTCCCCCTCATGAAGGGGATCCAATGAGAAAGGAGGAACGCTCATGAACAACACCTTGTTTCAGGCGGTTCTGTGGCTCGCTGCCGGAGTGGTGCTGGTGCTCCTGGTGGCGCGCCGCCGCAAACGCAAAAGCAGCATGTAAACCGGAATCCGCGGGCGGCTCGCTTTCAGGGCAGACCCCAGCCGCCCGCCTTACGCTTCGCTCCACTGGCGCTTCAAGTACGCCAGCGCGCGCGCCAGCGCGTTTTCCGGATTGTCCGTGGCGCCCGATTCCACCGTCAGCCACCCCGCGAACCCGTAGCGCTTCAGCGCCCGGAAACCCGGACGGTAGTCGAACGGCAGCGATCCCGGCTCCGTGCGCTTCTCCCCGTCCGCCAGGTGTACGTACGCGGTGTACTTCCCGTAGCGGCCCAGCGTCTCGCCGATGTCCCGTTCCTCGATCTGCATGTGGTAAAAATCGCTGAGCGTCCGGAACCCCGGCGCGCCTACCGCCTCGATGGCCTCCGCCGCCTGGCTTTGCTGGTTCATGAAGTGCGTCTCTTTGTGGTTGCACGGCTCCAGCAGCAGGGTGATCCCGGTGCGCCGCACGTCCCCCGCTAGCTGCTTCAACCCCGCCGTCAGCAGCTTCTCCTCCACCTCCCGCGCCGTCATCAGCGGCGACAGGTCCGGAAACCGGTTGGCCCCGAATACCGGCACTTCGATCACGAAGCCCGCGCCCAGTGCCTTGGCCATGCCCAGCCGCCGCCGGTCCAGCTCCACCGCCGCCGCGCGTTGCCGCGGGTCCGGATCCAGAAGCTGGATCGATCCCACGATGGCGCTCACCGCCGCGCCGGTCCCCGCCAGTTCTTCGCGGATCGCCTCCACCGGCTGGTTCAGCCATTCCGGTCCCAGTTCGATGCCGTCGTAACCCAGCCGGTGCACCAGCGTGGCCCTCTCGCGCAGGCTCGCCTTGGGCAGCGGCGACCGCACCCCGAAGCGCACCCCGCCGGCCGGGGCGCCGCCCGCCAGCCCCAGCGGCGCGGCCAGCGCCGCGGCGCCCGCCTGCAACCACCCCCGCCTGCTGATCGGATCCGTGCTCATACCCGCACCATGGCCCGCGGATCCCATCCGCAAATTTTCTTCTCGAAGTAGCTGGCGTTGGCCAGCAGCGCCGGACCGGCCGCGCGCAGCCCGAACACCGCGTCCTCCACTACCGGCTTGCGGCTGCGCACAGCCGCCAGGAAGTTGGCCACGTGCGCGGTGTGGTCGCTGTAATCTTCCGGCGCCGGGAACTCCTCGCTCGGCGTCAGCCGCATGTTCTCCGCCGTAGCCGGCCGCCGCGGGTATTGCTTGCGGTATTCCCGCAGAAATTCGAGCTGCGTCGCCGCCGCGAAGGTCTCGATGTTGTAGCCCGGCTCCGGCGGCCGGTTGTGCCGCGCCAGCCGCACGCCGTCCCCTTCGATGTACAGGATGCCCTTCTCCCCCACGAACCGGAACCCGGAAGTCTCCGCCGCGCCCTGCTCGAAGTTCACCCGCAGCGACAGGTGGAAGGCCGGGTGGTGCAGCCCCGCTTCGTAATCCGCCAGCCCCAGCATCAGGTCCGGAATCTCGCGCCCGTCGTCCCAATAGTTGGTGCCGCCGGTGGCCATCACCCGCGCCGGGCCCACCGCATCCAGCACGAAGTGCACCCCCGAAAACAGGTGCACGAACAGGTCCCCGGGAATGCCCGTGCCGTAATCGCGATAGTTGTGCCACCAGAAAAACCGCCGCGCTTCGAAGGGCCGCCGCGTGGTGTTGGACACGAAACGCTCCCAGTCGATGGTCGCCTCCGATGCGTCCGGCGGGATGGAATTGCGGAACACCAGTTCGTCGCTGTCCACCGGCCGCTCCCACCACGCTTCGATCAGGTTCAGCCTGCCGATGGCGCCGTCCCGGATCAGCTCCTTGGCCTTCTGGTAGATAATGGAGCTCACCCGCTGGCTGCCCACCTGCAGGATGCGCCCGGTGGCGCGCTGCGCCGCGATCACCGCGTGGCCTTCTTCGATGGCGTGCACCATGGGCTTCTCGCAGTACACGTCCTTGCCCGCCTGCATGGCGTCGATGGAGGCCCGCGCGTGCCAGTGGTCCGTGGTGGCGACCATCACCGCGTCGATATCTTTCCGCGCCAGCAGCTCCCGGTAATCCGCGGTGACGAAGAGGTCCTTTCCAAATACCTCGCGCGCCCGCGTGCGCCGCCCCGCGTACAGATCGGCCGCCGACACCAGCGCGACTCCCCCTACGCCCAGCGCCTCGTGTACATCCGCCGTGCCGCGGCCGCCCAGCCCGATCGCGCCGATCTGGATGCGGTCATTGGCCGCCACTCTGTTTTGCGCCAACATAGCCAACTCCCCCAACGAGTGTAACGCCAACCACCAGCAGCGCCCAATCGCCCTTCTGGCGGGCTTCCAGAACCGCGCCCCCAAGCCGTTCCATGGCCCCCGCGACCGCCGCGCTCTCGTGGCGCTCGAAGCCGCTCAGCAGCGCCACGCCGCCCGCCCGCAGGCAGCGCAGCAGATCCGGCGCCAGCGCCGCCATGGCCTCCGGGCTGATGTTGGCCGCCGCCACGTCCGCCGCGCCGCTGCGCACCGCATCCACCGAACCCACAAACAGGCCGGTCCCCAGGCTCCCGCGCGCCACTTCCACCGCCTCCGGATCCGTGTCGCAGGCCCACACCCGCGCCGCCCCGAGCAATCCCGCCGCCCGCGCCAGAATGCCCGCGCCCGTGGCCCCGTCCAGCATCCCCATCCCCGGACGCACGTGCCGCTCCAGCGCGTCCAGGCCCTGTTGCGTGGTTTCGTGCCTGCCCGTGCCGAACGCCCTGCCCGGATTCACCGCGATGCGGAAGCGCCCTTCCGGCGCCGGATCGTCGCGCCATTCCGGGACCAGAAAGAAGCGCTCGCCCGCCGCCGCCGGCTCCCAGTCCGCGCGCGACTCCGCCACAAAGTCGCGCTCCGGCTCATGCCGCCAGCATGCGGCCCCAAACCGCGCCGTCAGCGCCGCCCGGTCCGCGCCGTCTTCGAAGAACGCCCGCAGCCCGCCCTCCAGTTCCACCATGCCCGCCGAGCCCTCCGCCCAAAGCTCGGCGACCAGCATGTCGTTCTGCTCCGGCCCGCACTCTATCTCGATGGAGAACATCGGCGCTCACAGGCATTCTCGCACGGCCGGTGCGATGTTCGGTACCATGTTTTCAGATGGACCGGAAGGACCTGCGGGCGCTGTCCCGCGTGCGGCTGTCGGAGGCCAGGGCTTTGCTGAAGGCGGGATTGCCGGACGGCGCGTATGACCTGGCTGGCTATGCGGCCGAGTGCGCACTCAAGGCGCGCATCGCGAAGGAGACGCGGCGGTACGAGTTTCCGGAGAAGAAAAGAGTGGACGCCAGTTACACGCACAACCTCGAAAAGCTGCTTGAGACCGCCCGATTGCAAGACCAGCTCGGGTGGCGGCGAAGTCCGATCCGCTATTCCGAAAGTACTGGAATGACGTGCAAGAATGGCCGGAACAGAGTCGCTAGGACAAGCATTCCGAGCCTGGATGCAGGCGCCGAAATCCTTCGCGTCATGGACAGCGCCGGAGTCAAAGTGAGTGTCGCCGCGTGGATTGTATTCGATGAGTATGGCGATTGGCGGATTCTCCTGTCATCCCGGCAGCTCGACGGTCGAAAAGACCCCCACTATCTTGATTCCGCCGACGACGGATCCCACAGTTCGCACGCTGCGCCGGATCTTCAGCAAAGCCAAGACCGTCGAGGGCATGCGGCTGGGCGGACAGCAAATCGGCAAGCGTTGGGTGGAGGACGCCTACGTGTACCGAATTTCGTAACCTGGTAGCTAATCCATGAAATTACAAGGCATTTTCCCCCCCATCACCACCCCCTTCGATCACGAAGGCAATATCTACGCCGCCAAGGTCCGGCACAACATCGAGAAGTGGAACCGCACCGCCCTCGCTGGCTACGTGGTCACCGGCTCGACCGGCGAGAGCGTCCTGCTCACCGCCGAGGAAAAGATCCAGATCTGGGAGATGGTCGCCGGCCATGCCGCGCCCGGCAAGTTGCTCATCGCCGGCACCGGCGTCGAGAGCGTCCGCGAGACCGTCGCCCTCACTAACCGCGCCGCCGAACTGGGCTACCAGGCGGCCCTGGTCAAAACACCGCATTACTACAAGAACCTGCTCACCCGGCCCGAAGCGCAGTTGCTCTACTATCGCGCCGTCGCCGACCAGTCGCGCATTCCCGTCATCATTTACAATTTCCCGCAGGCCACCGCGCTCGACATTCCCGCCGCCGCCGTCGTGGAACTGTCCCATCACCCCAACATCATCGGCATCAAGGAAAGCTCCGGCAATATGGAGAAGGTGATGCAGATACTGCGCGAGGCGCGCCCGGGCTTTCAGGTGACCGTGGGTTCCGCGCCGACGTTGTGGCCCTCGCTGCTGATGGGCGCCACGGGCGCCATCCTGGCCTTCGCCAACGCCGCCCCCTACGCCTGCATCGCCATCTGGGAAGCGCATCGCATGCGCGAGGAGGAGGCCGGCCGCGACTGGCAGAATCGCATCGCCCGCGCCGCCGTGCTGGTCACCACGCGGCACGGCATCCCCGGCCTCAAACACGCCATGGATCTCAACGGCTACTACGGCGGCCCGCCCCGCCTGCCGCTCTCCGTCCCCGCACCCGAAGCCCGGCGCGAGATTGAAGAAGCCTTTCAGGATCTGAAAGGTTAGCCGCTCCCGCCCGCCTCAATAGAAGAGGTACTTGCGCCACTGCTCGTCGCTCTTGCCCAGCATGCGCATCAGGTGCCGGCTGGTGTGCAGGCTGAACGGCCGCGGCTGCCGCGCCAGCTTCATGCCCGCTTCCTCCGGCGTGCGGCTGCCTTTGCGGTTGTTGCACGGATTGCAGCACGCCACCAGGTTCTCCCAGTTGGATTCGCCCGCCCGCGACCGCGGCACTACGTGGTCCAGGGTCAGCTCCGAAGAGGGCAGCGTGCGATGGCAGTATTGGCACGTGTACCGGTCCCGCATCAGAATGTTCTTGCGCGACAGCGCCCGCGTCTGGTGCGGAATGCGACGGTATTCCAGCAGCCGGATCACGCTCGGCAGCCTGACCGCCGCGCGCGCCGAGTGGATCGCCTGCGCGGATTCTTCCTCGGCCGACGCCACGCCCTTCAACACCAGCACCAGCGCCCGCCGCGCCGCGCAAATGTTGATCGGTTCGTAACTCGCGTTCAACACCAGCACCGGTTTCTGCAGTCTGCTCAAGCTCGCCATTTAAGCCGGTCCCTTTCGCTTGACATCGTTTGCCTGGTCCTGAAATCTCCGGTCGACGCGCGCCAGCGTCAGCAGCGATACCGAGCGCGCCCCCGCCTTCTTGAGCGCCCGCGCGCAGGCGCCCGCGGTGGCTCCCGTGGTCATGACATCGTCGATCAACAGAATGCGCAGGCCGTTCACCCGGCGCCGCGCGGCGAACGCGCCTACCACGTTCTCGCGCCGCTGCGCGTTGCTCAGCCCCGCCTGCGCCCGCGTGGCCGTCCCGCGCCGCAGCAGCCTGCGCGCCGGAATGCCGCGCCGCCGGGCGATCGCGCTCCCCAGCAGCTCCGCCTGGTTGAATCCCCGCTGCCACCGCTTGCGCCAGTGCAGCGGCACCGCCGTCACCGCGTCGAACTGCCGGTCCCGCGGCAGCGCCCGCGCCAGCATCTCCGCCAGCGGCTCCGCCAGCCCCCGCATGCCCTGGTATTTGAAAAGGTGAATCAGCTTCCGCAGCTTGCCCTGGTACGCGCCGTAGCAATAAGCGTCGTCGAAACCGCGCCGCCCGCTCCGGCACAGCATGCAGCGGCCCTCGGAATCCAGCGGAAAACTGTTCAGGAAAGGGGTCCGGCAGTTGAGGCAAAAAAACTCGGCTTCGAGCGGCGCCGGTTCCCTCAGGCACTCCCCGCACACCGGCACCCGCGAATAACCCCGCAGCGGACGCTCGCAAACGTGGCACTCGTCGGGAAAGAGCAGCGAAAAAAGGCCATGGGGAACCCACCCGAAAATCGGAGAAGCCAATTCCGCAAGCGATAAGGCGCGTCTGCTACTCGAGAAGACTCACCTCCCGGTGACTTTTTATTCTACAACAATCCCGCCGCCCGAGTCTGCCGCCGGGTAAGATGGCTGAAGACCTTGGGCACGACCGTCCTCATCTTCCTGGCGACTTACCTGGTGCTGGCCATCGGGCGGCTGCCCGGATTGCGCGTGGACCGCGCCGGAGCGGCCATCATCGGCGCGGCCCTCATGATTACCGCCAACGCGCTCTCCATCCGCCAGGCCTACGCGGCCATCGATTACAACACCATCATCCTGTTGTTCGGAATGATGATCGTGGTGGCCAACCTGCGCCTGTCCGGTTTCTTCGCCGTGGTCGGCGGATGGGCCGTCGAGCACGCCCACCGGCCCTTCGTCCTGCTGGGCGCCATCGTCTGCGTGTCCGGCTTCTTCTCGGCCTTCTTCGTCAACGACACCATGTGCCTGGTGCTGACGCCCCTGGTGCTGGAGATCACCGCGCGCCTGCGCCGCAATCCGGCGCCGTACCTCCTGGCCGTGGCCATGGCGGCCAATCTCGGCAGCGTGGCCACCATTACCGGGAACCCGCAGAACATGATGATCGGCAGCTTCTCCGGGGTCGGCTATCGCGCCTTCGCCGGCGCGCTGGCCCCCATTGCGGCCGCGGGACTGGCCGTGCTGATGGCCGTGCTGTGGCTCATTTACCGTCGCGAATTCCAACAGCAGCGCGGCCTGGCCGTCGGGCGCCAGGCGACCGCCGTGGACCGCCTGCTGCTGTGGAAGTCGCTGCTGGTGTCCGCGGGTATGATCGCGTTCTTCTTCGCGGGGTGGCCCGTGGCCAACGTGGCCTTCGCCGCCGGCGCCCTGCTGCTGATCACCCGGCGCGTGCATCCCGAGACCATTTACCGGGAGATCGACTGGCCCCTGCTGGTGATGTTCATCGGGCTGTTCATCGTGGTGGCCGGATTGGAGCGCACCGCGCTATCCGGCGACCTGCTGAGGGCCGCGGCGCGGTTCCAACTGTCGCGCACCGTGGTGTTGACGGTCTCCGCGGCGGCCCTTTCCAATATCTTCAGCAATGTGCCCGCCGTGCTGGTATTCAGGCCCCTCCTGGCGCACCTGCCCGATGCGCGCCACGCCTGGCTGGTGCTGGCCATGGCCTCCACCCTCGCCGGGAATTTGACCGTGGTCGGATCCGTTGCCAACCTCATCGTGGTGGAACGCGCCCGCGGAACCGTGCGCATCTCGTTCTGGGAGTACTCCCGCGCCGGCATCCCGGTTACCCTGCTCATGCTCGCCCTGGGGGCCTGGTGGCTGGGCTAGGCGCCGCCTCATGTTACAGTATCCAGGAGCAGGCCGGAGACGGGCGCCCCGCCGCGGCGGCGGACTTTTTCGCGAACTTGCGGAACGTAGCGAAGGCGGCTAGAATCAGGAATTTCGAATAGTGCAGGAGGAAGCATGGCATCAATCGCCGAGCGGGTAAAGCAGATTATCGTCGAGCAGTTGGGCGTGGACGAGAACCAGGTCGAGGAAAACGCGTCGTTCGTGGACGACCTGGGCGCCGATTCGCTCGACATTGTGGAACTGGTCATGGCCTTCGAAGAAGCCTTCGAACTGGAAATTCCCGACGAAGACGCCGAAAAGATCGCCACCGTCAAGGACGCCATCACTTACATCGAGAATAAGTCTGCCAAGAAGTAGGCGCCAGGACGTTTCCCCAGGAGTATTTGCGTGTCGCGCAGAGTGGTGGTAACCGGTGTGGGCCTGCTGTCCCCCGTAGGCATCGGGACCGAGGAAACCTGGCAGGGCGTGCTGGCGGGGGTGAGCGGCATCGGACGCATCACCGCCTTTGACGCCGCCCAGTTCTCGTGCCAGATCGCCGGCGAAATCCGGGGCTTCGATCCGCACCGTTACATCGAAAAGAAGGAAATCAAGAAGATGGGGCGGTTCATCCAGTTCGCCATCGCGGCGTCGGATTACGCCCTGGCTTCGGCGGCCCTGCATGTGGATCCCGAGGAGAGCGAGCGCGTGGGCGTGTACATCGGCAGTGGGATCGGCGGATTCGAGGTCATCGAGCGCGAGCACCAGACCCTGCTGGAACACGGTCCGCGGCGTATCTCCCCTTTTTTCATCCCGGCCACCATCGTGAACCTGGCCTCCGGCTATGTGTCCATCCGCAGCGGGGCCAAGGGTCCCAATTCGGCCACCGCCACGGCCTGCACCACCAGCGCGCACTCCATCGGCGATTCCTTCCGGCTGATCCAGCGCGGCGACGCCGACGTCATGATCTGCGGCGGCACGGAGGCCTGCATCACCCCCATGGGCATCGGCGGATTCGCGGCCATGCGCGCTCTTTCCACGCGCAACGCCGAACCCGCGCGCGCCTCCCGGCCGTGGGACCTGAACCGCGACGGCTTCGTGGTGGGCGAGGGCTCCGGCATCCTGGTGCTCGAGGAACTGGAACACGCCCGCCGCCGCCAGGCCCGCATCCTGGCCGAAATGGCCGGCTATGGCATGAGCGCCGACGCCTTCCACGTCCCCGCCCCGCCCGCCGACGGCGACGGCGCCTTCCGGGTGATGCGCAACGCCATCCGGGACGCCGGCATCGAGCCGCCCGCCATCGACTATATCAACGCCCACGGCACCTCCACCGACGTCGGCGACCGCGCCGAAACCGCGGCCATCAAGCGCTGTTTCGAGGCCCACGCCAGCACCGTGGCGGTCAGTTCCACCAAGTCCATGACCGGCCATCTGCTCGGCGGCGCCGGCGGCCTGGAAGCCGGCCTCACCGTGCTGGCCATCCGCGACCAGGTCGCCCCGCCCACCATCAACTACGAAACGCCCGACCCCGCCTGCGACCTGGACTATGTTCCCAACCGGGCGCGCCCCATGCGCATCGACTACGCCCTGTCCAACTCCTTCGGCTTTGGAGGAACCAACGGTGCACTTATCTTCAAACGTTATACCGGGTAACTCGCCTATACACGCCCAGCGTGTGGATCACCTATGAAAATCATCGTCTGCATCAAACAAGTGCCGGCGCGCGATTCGCAACTGCGCGCCGCCCCATCGGGCGCCTGGATTCAGGATGCCGATCTCAGCTACGAGATTAACGAGCCCGATGCGTACGCCTTGGAAGAAGGCCTGCAACTCAAGGAGAAACACGGCGGCGAAGTGGTGGTGCTGTGCGCCGGTCCGGAGCGCGCCGCCCAAACCATTCGCGAAGCCCTGGCCAAGGGGGCCGACCGCGCCATCCACATCGAAGAGGAGAACCTGGGCGCCTTCGATCCGCTGGGCGTCGCGCGCCTGCTGGCGGCCGCCCTTGGCCCCGAAAAACCGGACCTGGTCCTGACCGGCCTGCAGTCCGACGACCTCGGCTACGGCCAGTCCGGCGTGATCCTCGCCGAATTGTTGGGCCTGCCCCACGCCACTATTATCATGCAGGTGGAGAAGCAGGACGGCGCCATCCGCGTGAAGCGGGAGCTCGAGGACGGCTGGTTCCAGCACGTCGAAATGCCCCTGCCCGCCCTGCTCACCATCCAATCCGGCATCAACAAGCTGCGCTATGCCACCCTCATGGGCATCAAAAAGGCCAAGAGCAAGGAGGTGCGCAGCCTGGCGGCGGAAAGCCTGGGAGCCGGCCCCGCGGGTCCTTCCATCCAACTGACCCGGGTGTACCCGCCGGGCCGCTCCAAGCAGACCCAACTGTTCGAGGGGCCGCCCAAGGAAGCCGCGGCCAAGCTGGTCGAGAAACTCAGATTCGAGGCGCGCGTCCTATGAGCATCCTGGTGGTAATGGAACAACGCGCGGTGCAAGGGCCGCCGGCCTGGAACCGCATGTCGTGGGAAACCCTGGCCGCGGGGCAGCAGCTCGGCCGCGAGTTACAGCAGCCGGTGATGGCCGCCGTGGTGGGACAGGGTATCGCGGGGTTGGCCGCGGAACTGGCGGACAGGAAACTGGACCGCGTCTATGCCGTCGAGCACGACTTACTCAAGGATTATACGGCCGACACTTATACGGCGGCTGTGCGCCAGTTAGTCGAGAAGACCCAGGCCGGTATCGTCATCTTCCCGCACACTTACCAGGTGCGCGATTTCCTGCCCAAGCTGGCCACCGCCCTGAACCGCGTGGCGGTGAGCGACGCCATCGCCCACCGCATTGAAGACGGCAAGCTGGTCCTGGTGCGGCAGCTCTTTCAGGGCAAGCTGAACGTGGACGTGCGCTACATCGGCGAGCCGCCCTACTTCGCCTCGCTACAGGCCGGGGCCTACCGCGCCGACACCGCGGAAGCCGGATCGGCCGCCGTGGAAACCTTCACCCCGCAACTGACGCCGGGGCGCGCCCGGCCGCTGGAACTCTTCCGCGAAGCGCAGCGTGCCGTGGACCTCACCGCCGCCGAGATCATCGTCTCGGTCGGCCGCGGCATCAAGGAAGCCGACAACATCCCCATCGTCCAGAAACTCGCCGACGTCCTGGGCGCGGAGCTGGCCGCGTCCCGGCCCATCTGCGATTCCGGCTGGCTGCCCATGGAGCGCCAGGTGGGAAGCTCCGGACAGACCGTCGCCCCTAAGATGTACCTGGCCGTCGGCATCTCCGGCGCCATCCAGCACCTCGTCGGGATGAAAGGGTCCAAGACCATCGTCGCCATCAACAAAGACGCCAACGCGCCCATCTTCGAAGTGGCCGACTACGGCATCGTCGGCGACCTCTTCCAGGTGGTGCCCGCCCTGATCGAGGAGATCCGGAAGGCCGGGAAGTAGCCGCCGGCAGCGGCAGCCTACGGCCGGTAGGTCGCGCTGGTCGTGTCGGTCTCCCAGATCCGCACATGGTCCAGCCGCGCCGCCGCGCCCGCCGCCAGGCCGCCGCTGATTTCGTCGTAAAAATAGCGGGCCATGTTCTCGGCCGAAGGGTTGATCGCGTCGAACGGCGCCATGTCGTTGAGGAACTGGTGGTCCAGCCGGTCCACCACCACCTGCATCAGCTTCTTCACCGCCACGAAATCCACCAGCAGCCCCGCGCCGTCCAGGTCCGGACCGCGGAAGGTCAACTGCACGCGGTAATTGTGGCCGTGCGGATTCTCGCACTTGCCGCGATAATTGCGCAGCGCGTGTCCGGCGGCGAACGTCTCTTCCACGGAAACTTCAAACATTGAAAAACCTCTCCACGTCTGTGATTTTGGTGGTGAACCCGTAATCCGGCAGGCTGTCGAAGAACACCTGCCCGTAGCGCTGCTTGGTGACGCGGTTGTCGAGCAGCACCAGCACGCCCCGGTCGGAGCGGCTGCGGATCAGCCGTCCGAAGCCCTGTTTCAGCGCGATAGCCGCCTGCGGCACCTGGTAATCGTAGAAAGGGTTGGCGCCCTCGTTGCGCAGTTTTCGCACGCGCGCCTCCACGATCGGGTCGCTGGGGACCGCAAAGGGCAGCCGGTCGATGATCACGCAGCTCAACTGGTCGCCGGGCACGTCCACGCCTTGCCAGAAGGACGCCGTGGCGAACAGCACGCAGTTGGGCGTGGCCCGGAATTCCTCCAGCAGGGCGCTGCGCGGCCCGGTGCCCTGCAGCAGCGTGGGGTACTCGATCTCCAGCGAGATGCGGTCGTACATCAGGCGCATCTGCTGGTGGCTGGTAAACAGCACGAAGGCGCGCCCGCGGCTGAGTTGGAGCAGCCGCGCCACCTCGCCGGCAGCCTCCTGGGCGAAGGCCGCGTTGCGCGGATCGGGCAGGTGCTGCGGCACGTACAGCAGCGCCTGCCGCCCGTAATCGAAGTGCCCGGGCACGATCAGGGTGCGCGTGTGCGCGATGCCCAGGCGCTTCTGTAGAAAATCGAAGCCGCCCGCCACCGCCAGCGTGGCGGAGGTCAGCACGGCGGTGTCCACGTTCTCGAAAAGCCGCTCGGCCAGCAGCGGAGCCACGTCGATGGGCGTGGCCTGCAAAAAAAAGCCGCGCCCGCGGCGCTCGGCCCAGTAAACGTAAGCCTCGTCCCCGCTCTCCATGACGAAGGTCAGCGCCAGCCCCAGTTCCTTGGTGCGCCGCGTCAACGGATGTACCTCCTCGGGCGGATTCTTGAGCAGCTTCAGGTGCGCGTGGATCAACTCCAGCGCGGCGTGCAGGTCGCGATAGGCCTGTTCGTGGCGTTCCAGAAATGCGCCGCGGCCGGTGAACGCGGCGCGGCCCTCCGGCGCCGGCAGTACCGAAAAGAAATGCGTGGCGATCTCCTCGAAGCGCTCCAGAATGCGATCCAGCTCCGCCGAGCCGAACTGCTTGGCGCGCGCCACCGCGGACACGTCCCGCCGCAGTTCCTGAAACCGGTAGTTGCTCACCGCCACGCCGAAATACTGCCCCGCCACGTCCTCGATTTCGTGCGCCTCGTCGAACACCACCGCGTGATATTCGGGCAAAATGCCGCCCTCGGTGTCGCCGTCCTCCAGCAGTTCCTTCAGCGCCAGGTCCGCGAAGAAGAGGTGATGGTTCACAATCACGATGTCGCTCGATTGCGCGCGCTGGTGCATCAGCGTCAGGAAGCAGCGCTCGAACTGTTTGCACTTTTGCCCCGTGCACAGGTCGCTGCGCGCGTCCACTTTGGCCCACACGCTGGAGGACTCGGGCAGCTTCTTGATCTCCGCGCGGTCGCCGATTTCGGTGCTCTTCTCCCACGCCTCGATCACCTGGAAATCGGCCACCTCCTCCAGACCCTCCAGCACCGCCTCGCGCTCCGCGTCGTAGATCTTCTGGCGGCAGGCGTAGTTGTTGCGCCCCTTCATGTAGCACACCCGAAGCGGGCGCGGAAAGTGCTGTTGCAGAAACGGAATGTCCTTGAAGAAAAGCTGCTCCTGCAGGTTCTTGGTGCCGGTGGAGACCACGATGCGCTTGCCGGAGAGAATCGCCGGCAGCAGGTAGGCCAGCGTCTTGCCCGTGCCCGTGCCGGCCTCCACGATCAGGTGCTTGCGCGAAGACAGCGCTTCCTCCACGGCTTCGGCCATGGCTAGCTGGCCGGGCCGGTATTCATAGTGCGGATGCCACTTCGAGAGCGCGCCGTGGCGCGAAAAGAACTGGCGCACGCTGGCCGCGGCTTTGACCTCGGTGGACATGCGGGGAACAATTCGATTGTAGCGTAGCCTCACCGTCCGCAACGCCGCGCCTGGCCCCCGCCGCTCTGTTACGATATTCCTCTTGCCTCAAGGAGCCAAACTTATGCGTCGGTTTACCATGATAGCCGCGGCGATGGCGTTCGCCGCCTTACTCCCCGCGCAGACCGCCGAGGAACTCGTCGCCAAGAACCTCAACGCCCGCGGCGGCGTCGACAAGCTTAAGGCCATCCACTCGCTGCGCATGACCGGCAAGATGCGCCAGGGCAGCTTCGACATACAGATCGGGCTCGACACGGTGGCCCCCGACCTCCTCCGCCAGACCTTCACCCTCATGGGCATGACCGGCATCATGGCCTACGACGGCACGGCGGGCTGGCGCATCATGCCCTTCGGCGGCCGCAAGGACCCCGAACTGATCGGCGAAGACGACCTCCGCGAAGTACAGGAGGATGCCGATTTTTACGGGCACCTGGTCGATTACCAGGCTAAGGGCAACACCGTCGAATACATGGGCCATGACACCGTCGACGGCGACGACGCCTACCGCCTGAAAGTCACCCTCAAAAACGGGGACATTATTTACTATTTCCTGGACCCGGAGACGTCCCTGGAGATCCGCGTCGAAACTCAGCGTTTCATCCATGGCTCGGTGCGCGAGTCGTTCACCGAAATGGGCAGCTACAAGCTGGTCAACGGCGTCTACTTTCCGTTCGCCATGGCGTCCGGCAGCCCGCGCAATCCGGGCGAGACCAGTAAGCTCGACATCGACAAAATCGAGGCCAATGTGCCCATCGACCCGGCCGAGTTCAAGATGCCGGCGTCCCCGGCGAAGGAGCGATAACCATGAACCGCAACGCACTGCTCGCATTCTTGCTGGGCGCCCCGCTTTGGGCGCAGGGGTTGCCGGCGGGGCCCGTCCGCTATGACTCGGGCACCATCTCGGGCCTGCCCGCGCGCAACATCGGCTCCGCCGAAATGAGCGGGCGCATCGCGGCCATCGCCGCCGGCAACGATAGCGGCCGGCTCACCGTGTTCGCCGCGTCGGCCAGCGGCGGCGTCTGGAAGTCCATCAATGGCGGCACCACCTTCAAACCCGTCTTCGATCTGCCCGACGTGCAATCCATCGGCGCCGTGGCCATCGACCCCACCAATCCCAAAACCGTGTGGGTCGGCACCGGCGAAAGCTGGCTGCGCAACAGCGTCTCCATCGGCGACGGCGTCTACAAATCCACCGACGGCGGCGAGAACTGGAAAAATGTGGGGCTCAAGGACTCCGAACACATCGCCAAGATCCTGGTCGATCCCAAGGACGGCAACGTGGTCTACGTCTGCGCCACCGGCCACCTGTGGGACGACAACGACGAGCGCGGCGTCTACAAAACCAGCGACGGCGGCCAGACCTGGCGCAAAGTCCTGGCCGGCGCCAACGGCGCCACCGGCTGCGGCATGCTGGCCATGGCGCCCCAGGAGCCCAAGACCATCTACGCGGACATGTGGGATTTCCGCCGCCAGGCCTGGACCTTCCGCTCCGGCGGCCCCGGCAGCGGGCTCTTCAAATCTGACGATGCCGGCGAACATTGGACCGAGCTGACCCCGGCCAACGCCAAGGGTCTGCCGGAAAAACCCTATGGCCGCATCGCCCTGGCCGTGGCGCCTTCCAAGCCGCAGGTGGTCTACGCCAGCATCGAATCCAAAAGCAGCGCGCTGTTCCGCTCCGCCGATGGCGGCCGGAGCTGGACTCGCCTGGACGCCAGCCAATACCAGGTGTGGCGGCCTTTCTACTTCGCCAACTTGATCGTCGATCCCAAGAACGAAAACAAATTGTTCAAAGTCGACGGCCCGCTGCTGCTCAGCGTCAACGGCGGCCGCAGTTTCAGCTCGGTGGCCAATGCGCACGGCGATTTTCACGACGTCTGGATCGATCCCGGCAATCCCAACAGCATGTTCACCGGCGACGATGGCGGGTTGTGGCGCAGCCTCGACGGCGGCACGCGCTGGGAGCACATGATGAACCTGCCGGTCTCCCAGTTCTATCACGTCAGCGCCGACAACGCCGAGCCCTACCACATCTATGGCGGGCTTCAGGACAACAGTTGCTGGGTGGCCGACTCCTCGTATCCCGGCGGCGTCAGCAATGCGCGTTGGGAGAATATGTGCGGCGGCGACGGCTTCTGGATGTGGGAAGATCCCTCCGACGCGGCCTACATTTACGTGGAAACGCAGGGCGGGGAAGTCGCCCGGGTCAACCGCGTCACCCACGAAGCGCGCGCCATCAAACCCTACGCACAGTATGGCGAAAAGAAGCTGCGCTTCAACTGGAACGCACCCCTCGTGGTGAGTCCCAACGAGAAGGGCGCCATCTACCTCGGCGCGCAGTACCTGTTCCGCTCGCGCGATCACGGCCAGTCCTGGGAGCGCTTGTCCCCGGACCTGACCACCAACGATCCCGAAAAGCAGAAGCAGGAGGAATCCGGCGGCGTGACCGTCGATAACTCGGTCGCCGAGATGAACACCACCATCTATTCCATCGCCGAATCGCCCAAAAACCCGCAAGTGATCTGGGTCGGAACCGACGACGGCAATGTGCAAATCACCCGCGATGGCGGCCGCCAGTGGACCAACGTGGCGTCCCACGTCCAGGGCGTCGGCAAAGCTCCGTGGGTTTCCTGGGTGGAAGCCAGCCGCTTCGCCGAAAACGTCGCCTACGCCACCTTCGACCGCCACATGTACGGCGACATGCAGCCCTACCTGTATAAGACCGCCGACTATGGCCAGACCTGGACGCCGCTGCCCGTGCACGAGAACGGCATCCGCGGCTACGCCCACGTCATCCGCGAAGACAACGTGAATCCTAACCTGCTCTTCCTCGGCACCGAATTCGGCCTGTGGATCAGCGTGGATGGCGGCCGGCACTGGGCGCAGTACAAGGGATCGAACTTCCCGGCCGTGGCCGTGCGCGATGTTTTCATTCACCCGCGCACCTCGGATATGATTCTGGCCACTCACGGGCGCGGCATCTGGATCGTCGACGATATCTCGCCGCTGCGCGCGCTCACGCCTGACCTGATGTCCCAATACGCGGCCTTCCTGCCCATGCCTGCGGCCGTCGAGTGGATGGACACTTTTGGCGGATGGTCGGAAGGGGACGCCACCTTCGTGGGACCGAACCATCCCATCGAAGCCATGATCCCCTATTACCAGCGCAGCCGCCACATTTATGGCGACATGAAGATCGAAGTCTTCGATGCGCAGGGCAAGCTGGTCGACACGCTCGCCACCAGCGGCCACCGCGGCGTGAACCGCGCCATGTGGTCCATGCACCTGAAGCCGCCGCGCGTGCCGGTCGCGGCCACCGGAGCCTTTGGCGCAGCCATTGGGCCGCGCGTCCTTCCGGGCGCCTACACCGTGAAGCTGACCAAGGGCGACCAGGTGTACAACGCGCGCTTGAACGTGGTGCTCGACCCGCGCGCCCAGTACAGCCTCGAAGATCGCCAGGCGCAGTTTGCCCTGGTGACCCGGCTGGGCGAAACTTTGAACCACATGACCTGGGCCGTGGACGCCATCGTCGCCGTGCGCGACAGCGCCTCCAAGAGCGCCGCCAAACTGCCCGAATCCGACGCGCTGCGCGCTAAGCTGACCACCCTCTCGGCATCCGCCGACGCCGTCCGCTCCAAAATCGTGGCCACCAAGGAAGGCGGCATGATCACCGGCGAGGAGCGCCTGCGCGAGTACCTGACCGAGTTATACGGCGACGTCAATTCCTACGAAGGCCGGCCCACCGATTCACAGGCGGCGCGCGGCGAAGTGCTCAGCCACGAGCTCGAAGATGTCATCCACGAGTTCACCGGGCTGGTGAATCCGCAACTGCCCGATCTCAACCGCGACTTGGCCGCAAAGAAGCTACCGGCCATCGCCGTCATCTCCGAGGAGGAGTGGCGCAAGTCCCACTTGAACTAAAACGCGTGAGTTTATAGCAGAATCCTGCGCCAGTTACGGCCGGCCTGCACGATCAATTCGGCTGGAGGGTCCGTCAGCACCAGGTCGTGCATGCGGCGGCCGTCGATCTCCACCGCGCCGGCCTTGATCTTGCGCACCGCGTCGCTCACCGAGTCCGCCAGTCCGGCCTTGGCCAGCAGTTTGTCGATGCGCAGCCCCGCCGCCGTCCGTACCCCCTCCGGCAGCGGCGCCGTCTGTATGTCCGCCGGGACTTCCTTGCGCCGCACCACGCGGTTGAATTCATCCTCGGCGCGTGCGGCGTCGGCGGCCGAATGGAAATCGGTCACAATCAAACGCGCCAGCTCCGCCTTGGCTTGCATGGCGTGCACTTGCCCGTCCACGATGCGCGCGCGCAGAATCCCGATCTCCGCCACGCTCAGGTCCGTGAGCAGCTCGTAATACCGGAACATCAAATCGTCGCCGATCTGCATGACTTTGCGGTACATGATTTCGGGCGGCTCGGTGATGCCGATGTAGTTGCCCAGCGACTTGGACATCTTGTTGACGCCGTCCAGCCCCTCCAGCAGCGGCATGGTGGCCACAATCTGCGGCAACTGGCCGAAGTCGCGCTGGATCTCGCGCCCCACCAGCAGGTTGAACTTCTGATCCGTGCCGCCCATTTCCACGTCGCACTGCAGCGCCACCGAATCGTAGGCCTGCGCCAGCGGGTATAGCAGTTCGTGTACGGAAATGGCGGCGCCTCTCTTGTAGCGCTTGGCGAAATCGTCGCGTTCCAGGATGCGCGCCACCGTGTAGCGCGAGCACAGCCGCACGATGTCTTCGTAGCGCAGCGGCTGCAGCCATTCGCTGTTGAAGCGCACTTCGGTCTTGTCCGGGTGCAGGATCTTGAAAACCTGCGCGCGGTAGGTTTCGGCGTTGCGCCCGATCTCCTCGCGCGTCATCGGCGGCCGCGTCACATTGCGGCCCGTGGGATCGCCGATCAGCGAAGTCATGTCGCCGATCAGGAAGATGACCGTGTGCCCCAGGTCCTGAAAGTGCTTCATCTTCCGCAGCAGCACGGTGTGGCCCAGGTGCAGGTCCGGCGCGGTCGGGTCGAACCCGGCCTTCACCCGCAGCGGCCGCCCGTCCCGCGCCGCCTGCTCCAGCCGCTCGCGCAGGTCTTCCTCGCGGATGATCTCCGCCAGTCCTTTCTTCAGATACGTCAACTGTTCGTCTATGGAGAGCACTCTGAACCAAGTTAGCATGGCCGTGGCCGCGCCTCGCTCCCTGCGCGGCCCGCACGGTCAACCTTGACCTAAAGCATGTAAAAGGTTATGGTACATGTATGCCAAATCGCTCTGTGGGCGATGTGATGCGCACACAACATCATACCCCAAGCAGAACTGTCGGGCGCCGGACGGCCAGCCTTTTGGCCGGCCTCTATGATCGCTCGCAATCGTCCTTCACCCTTGCGGATGCCCGGGAGGTTACCGGCCTCAGTTCACACTTGGCCAGCAGCCTGCTGCACAAAGCCGTACGCCGCGGCCTCGTCTCGCGCCTGAAACCAGGCGTGTTCGTAATCGTTCCCCAGGAGTTGGGCAGCACTTCCGAATACGCGGGCGATCCGTACCTGACGGCAAAAAGGCTGGCAGGGAGCGCGCCGTGCTTTATCTCGCATGCTTCGGCCATGGAGATACACCGGATGGTCACGCAGCCCCAACTCGCCATTTTCGCCTCCAGCTCGAAACGACTGCGAAGCCGGACGCTCCACGGCACGGAATTCCGCTTTGTCTATGTCCAGCCTCAGCACTATTTCGGAGCCGTGAAGTACTGGGTCACGAAGCAGGAGTGCGTTGACATCAGCGGACTCGAACGCACCGTCAACGACGGTCTTCGTCAGCCGGAATATTGCGGTGGCATCACCGAAGTCGCCAAGGGCCTGTGGATGCGTCATGGGGACATGCAGGCGAGGAGGCTCGTGGATGATGCGCTGCGTATGACCACCGGAGCCGTCCTGCGCCGCCTGGGTTACCTGCTGGAGTTCTATGCGATCGCGCCCCGGAGCGAACTGGCGAGGCTTCGGAATGCGCTTACCGGAACCTATGTTCCGCTCGATCCCATGCTCCCGAAGGAGGGTCCGCACTTACGCCGCTGGCGGCTTCAACTGAACATCACGCCCCAGGAACTCGAATCGGTCCGGACGGGTTGAATGATCCCACAGCGGAATCTCTCACTTCTCGCCAACAGGCTTGCCAGGGAAGGCGGACGCCGCATTCCCGAGAACGTGCTGGAGCGTGACTACTGCCTCGCCTGGTTCCTGGCGGCGCTCGCGGAATCGGAACTCAAGACGGCGCTTGGGTTCAAAGGCGGAACGGCGCTGAAGCGATGCTATTTTGGCGGCTATCGGATTTCGGAGGATCTCGACTTTACGCTCACTACGCCCGCGGCGCTCGACGATCTGAAGACGCAACTTGAGCCGGTCTACGCCGCCCTGCGCGAGGCCGCGGGCATTGTATTTGGCTTGGATCGCGAAGACCGCCAGAAGCACGACAACACTTACACATTCTATCTCCGCTACGAGGGGCCGTTGCCCAACGGCAGTGACGTCAAGGTGGACATCACCTGCGCGAGAAGCTCCTCTATCCGCTCCTCAAGCGCCCGGTTCTGTGGGGCTACGAGGAATTCACGGACCTGCCGGGGGACCGGCTTCTGCTCGTCTATTCGCTGGAGGAAATTGCCACCGAGAAAGTCCTGGCACTCGCGGACCCGGCACGCAACGAACCCCGGGACCTCTACGATCTATGGCATCTCACGTCCAACGAGGGAATAGCCCTTGGCCCGCTCGGCGCTGTGCGGCAGAAGCTCGAGTTTCGCGGGAAGCCGTGCGAGGACTTGGCCGGCGCCATCCGCGCCAAGGAGGCCCGATTGAAAGCGCTATGGGTCGGCCGCCTTGGGTATCAGATGGCGGTGCTGCCGGAGTTTGATGAGCTGTTCCGCGCCGTGCAGCGGACGCTGCGTCAGGCGGATCTGCCGTAATTCGTCATGGACGCGGAGCACACTGCCTGTTGATGCGAAAGCCTTCCAACACAATATCGGGAGAGCCGCCTGCGCCCCAGCCGCGGTTGTGCTATCCTCAAGCCGAATCGTTTGAGTGTTTCGAAATGAAGTGGGCCATCCCTGCATTTCTCTCACTCTCGTGGTTGTCCGCCGCCGTGCCGGACAGCATCGCGAAAGTGACTCTCTCTAACCTCACCCAGCCCGCTGACGGCCAGGCGTCGGTCGGATCCATAAGTGTTACCGGAGAAGGTTTCCCCAGCGGCGCCATTCCGGCCGCTGATGTTACCGTAACCCTGCAGCCCTCCACCGTGGGCGGCGGACCCACCGGCACGACCCAGGCGACTGTCATCACCACGCTCTCCAGCGGAAACAAACGCGTGGCTTTCCAGATTCCCGCCTCGATCGCCGTCTCCGTTCCATCGGCGTACCAGGTTACCATCGCCGGCGCCACCTCCTCCGGCGTGGGCTTTGCCAGCCGCAATAGCTCCGCTCTGAGGGTCAATCCGCCGTCCCAAATTACCGGCGTGTCTCCCGGCGCGGGCAATGCCGCCTTGAGCCTTCAGGTGGTCATCACCGCGCAGTACACTAACTTCGTCCAGGGCGCCACCACCGCCGCCTTCGGGCCATCCATCGCGGTGGGCGGCGCTCCCGCGGGTCATGCCGGACCGGTCACCGTCACCAGCGCCACCACGGCCACGGCGTCGATTGCCATCAGTCCCGCCGCGCCCACCGGTCCAGTCGCCGTAACCGTCGCCACCGGCAGTCAGCAGGCATCGCTGCCGGGCGCCTTCACCATCAATCCCGCCGTGGCCGTGGTCAATATCGCCACCGCCGCCACCACGCCGCTGCCGCCGGGTTTCAGCGGCTTCAGCGACCCCTACCTGTTCACCGGCGTCGAATATACAGACCCGAAATACATCGCCATGATCGAGCCCATGAAACCGGGCTTCATCCGTTTCCCAGGCGGCCTTCAGTCGATGGCCTTCGACTGGCAGACCGGCCACGCCAATCAGTCCTGGATCAATGCGCTGGCCCCGAATATTCCCGCATCCACCCTCCAGGGTCTGGAGCTTGCCCTGCAGATGACCCAGGCCAAAGGCGGCGCCTGTTTCACCGGCGCCACCGGCGGCGCCTGCTATTCCAACTATGCGGATCTGGCCCACACCCTCGGCGCCGCGACCATCGTGGACTTCAACGGCTGGACCGACACCAACCCGGGCTCGGCCGCCAACATGGTGGCCGCGGCCCAGGCCGCCGGCTTGAACGTCCGTGAGTGGGAGTTGAGCAACGAGCCTTACTTCTATAACTTGATCTTTCCCACCGCCGCTTCTTACGCCGCGTCCCAATACCCTTACGCCCAGGGTATTTTCTCCGTCAACCCCGGCGCCGCCTCGGGAGTCTTCTATCAGGGACAGTTCAGCGGCGCTATCGCCGATTACCAGGCGTGGGATAGCGGCATGGCCGCTTACACGCCGCATTACTGGAACGCCGTGTCCATGCATGTCTATCCCAATCCGGGCCGCTTGACTGTCAGCCAGGAGGAACAAACACTGAATGGCATCCTGGCGCATGGCTCCAACGAATATATAACTTCGTATGTCGAACCGCTGATCGGTTCGGGCACGCCCCTGTTTATCACCGAGTTCAGCAGCGATAACTATGGCGTCCAGGCCTTCGAGTCCTATCTCTATAACGGGATTTTCCTGGCGGAATACATCGCCCGCATGTCCACCGCGCCCAATGTCCAGGCCATCGCGGTGCAGCCTCTGTTCATCGGAAACCATTTCAACCAGGGAGTCATCCGCGCGGTAAATGACTTCCAGGATTATCTCCTGGGGCGACTGGCGAAGAATCCGAACTACTCGACTAACACGGCCACCGATCCCAATACTCAGTTCGATTTCTACGCCTCGGCCAACGCGCTGGCCCTGCAGGTGCTCAACCAGGCCGTCAACAGCAGCACCTTCACCTGGGCCACCACCGTGTCGGGAGGCCCCATGGCGCCTATACTCGGATACGATGGCAATCCGGTTCCCGCCCTTTTCGCCCAGGCTTACCAGGGCGCCGGCGGCACTCACTACCTCGTTGTCACCAATAAATCCGGCCGGTCCGTGCCCCTCGGCCTCCAGGTCAACGGCGTCCTGGGTCCGCCTTCGCTAACTGTCTCGTACATCTCCAACGCCAGCCCCACCGCTCAGAACACCCCGTCCGCGCGCTATACCGTGCAGGTGATGCATGCCACGTGGTCGAACCCCATGACCCTTGGACCTTACAGCGTGACCACCCTGCAGTGGTAGGCGCCGGAAACCCGCGCGGCTCTCACAGCGCGGCTTTCAGATCCTCTGAGAACCGCCGCACCGCCGCAACCTCCTCCTCGGTCGCCGGTTGCTCGAAATCCTTGCCCGCCAGGAACGCCCGGCCGTCGCGCCACACCAGGTAGGCGATGCCGCGCCCGGTCCACATGCCCGTGCTGCCCACGCTGCCGTAGCCTTCGGGAGTGCGCGCCACCAGCGCCACCAGGTTGTCGCGCGCGAACATGGCGTACGCGCGCGTTTAGGAAAGAAGCTGAATGCCGCTGGCACGAAAGTCCCCGGCTACCTCGTGTAGCGGCCCCGGTCCTCGGCGGTCAGGTTCTCGAGCCACCGGCGCAGTTCCTTCTCGTTCTCCTTGTCGGAAACCGAGGCGGCCGCCTTGGAGGTCTTCAACACCGTGTCGTCGACGAAGATGGGGCAATCCAGGCGCAGCGCCAGCGCCAGCGCATCGCTCGGGCGCGAGTCCACGCTGATCAACTCGCCATCCCGCTCCAGCCAGATCAGCGCGTAGAAGGTCTCCTCTTTCAGTTCGTTCACCACCACTTTGCGCACGCCCGTGTTCAGGCCCAGCAGGAGGCTCTTGATAAGGTCGTGGGTCATGGGCCGCGGCGTGGATACTTTTTCAATCTCGAGCGCGATGGCGTTCGCCTCGTAGATGCCCACCCAGATGGGAAGCACGGAATTGCCGCTGACATCCTTCAGGATGACGATGGGCATGTTGGTGACGGGGTCCATCATCAAGCCGCGAATTTTCATTTCGACTTCCATAAGACCCTCCAGCTACATTACAACACATTCCCCGCGCTTTCACCGGCCAGCGAGTTAGGTCCCGACCGCGTCACGCGCACCTCCAGGTAGCGGCCCGCCAGCGCCGCGGCCCCATCGCCCGCGTGCGTGAAGTTCAGAACGCGATTCTGCGACGTCCTCCCGATCCATTGCCCGGCGCCCTGGTTGTAGCCTTCCACCAGCACTTCCTCCACGCCGCCGATCCGCTCCGCATTGCGCCGCATCTGGATGGACCGCTGCTTCTCGTTCAGGATCGTCAGGCGCCGCGTCTTCTCCTCCGCCGGAACCGCGTCCGCGAAGCCCAGCGCCGCCGTGTTGGGGCGCGGCGAGTATTGGAAACTGAACAGCGAATCGTACTGCGCCTCGTCCAGCAGCGTCAGCGTCTGTTCGAAATCCGCTTCCGTCTCGCCGGGAAAGCCCACGATGATGTCGGTGGTCAGCGCCATCTGCCGGCGCGCGTTCTTGATCCATGCGATCCGCGCCAGGTAGTCTTCCCGCGTGTACAGCCGCTGCATGGCGGCCAGCACCCGGCTGGAGCCCGATTGCACCGGAAGGTGCACATGATTGCACACCACCGGGTTGGCGTCCATGGCCTCCACGATCGCGCGCGTGAAATCGCGCGGATGCGAAGTGGTGTAGCGCACCCGCCGGATGCCCGGCGTCTCCGCCACCCGCGCCAGCAGCGCCGCAAAGTCCCAACGCGCCGGCGACGGATCCCGGTAGCTGTTCACGTTCTGCCCCAGAAGCTGGATCTCGGTGTAGCCGGATTCGGCCAGCCGGCGCGCCTCGTCCATCACGCTCTGCCCCGCCCGGCTGCGCTCCGGCCCGCGCGTGAAGGGCACCACGCAATAGGCGCATTGTTTGTCGCAGCCTTCAATAATCGTGATATAGGCGCGGTGCGGATTGTCGCGCCGCGTGAACGGCGTGTCGAAGGTCTCTTCCGTATCCAGCCCCAGCCCCGTCACCCGGCGCTCGCCCGCCTCGATCTGCGTCAGCATTTCCGGCAGCCGCGTGTAGCTCGCCGATCCCGCCACCAGGCTCACGTGCGGCGCGCGCTCGAAGATCCGCTCGCCCTCCTGCTGCGCCACGCATCCCAAAACCGCGAACACCTTGTTCCCGCCCGCGCGCTTGAAATTCTGCAGCCGGTTGAAGACTTTCTGTTCCGCCTTGTCGCGGATGCTGCAGGTGTTGTACAGCACCAGGTCCGCCGCTTCCGGCGTATCCACCTGGCTGTACCCGCGCGCCAGCAGCGTTCCCGTCACCTTCTCGGAATCGTGCGCGTTCATCTGGCAGCCGAAGGTTTCGATGTAGAAAGCTTTCCCAGTCACTCGAACCATTCTAGCCCAGCCGCCCCGCCGCGCGGCGCGGCGTTATAACATCGGCCTTGGCGCTTCGCCTATGAACAAGTGCATCGGAGCGGCCTTATTCCTGGCCATGGCGCTGTTGTTCCTCATCGCCAATCGCGGCGCGGCCCATGGCTACTTCCAGGGCGACGAATTGGACAACCTCGGCTGGACCCCCCAGGTTCCCCTGTCCACGTTCGCCACGGACCTCCTCAGCCCGGTCTATAACGCGCGCAACTTCCGCCCCGTCGGGCACTTCTATTTCCGCGTCATGAGCCGCGCCTTCGGCCTCGATTTTCCCAGGTACCTGCCGCCGCTCCACCTCTTGCACCTGCTCAATGTGTGGCTGCTGTGGATGGTCCTGCGCCGCCTCGGATTCCCACCCTTCGCCGCCTCGGCCGGCGCGCTGTTCTTTGCCTTTCACATGGCCGTCTTCGACGTGTATTGGAAACCCATGTACGCCTTCGACCTGTTCTGCGCGGCCTGCTGCCTGTCCAGCCTGCTGTTCTGGATCGAACGCCGCTGGGTGCTCTCGTTTCTGGCCTTCTGGCTGGCCTACAAATCCAAGGAACTGGCCGTGATGCTGCCGGCCGTGCTGGCCTGCTACGAATACTGGCTCGGCCCGCGCCGCTGGAAGCCGCTCCTGCCGTTCCTTGCGGTGTCGCTCTCGTTCGGATTGCAGGGCGTCTTTATGAACCCCAACCGGAACAACGCCTACGCCTTCCAGTTCACGCCCGCCGCGCTGGCCGCGGGCATCCGCTTCTATGCCGCCGCGCTGTTTGGAGTTCCGTTCCTCGGTCTCGCGGTATTGGCCCTACCCGCCGTCTGGCGCGACCGCCGCATGCGCCTCGGCGTGACGGCCACCGCTTTGTTTTTCGTGCCTTTGGTGTTCCTGCCGGGACGCCTCTACAGCGCCTATTGGTATCTGCCCCTGACGGGCGTGGCCATGGCCCTGGCCTCCCTGGCCGGCGGCCGGCGCGGCTGGCTCGCGGCCGTGTTCCTGGCGGCCTGGCTGCCCTGGAACTATTTCGTCCTGCGCGGCTATCGCGGCCGCAAGCTGGCCGCCGACGCGGAAGTCCGCGATTACGTGGGCCAGTTGCAAAACGCCTCCGCCCAATGGAGCCGGATTCCGGTGTTCCTCTACCGTGGCCTGCCGCCCTCTCTGCCCCCCTGGGGCGTGGGGGGCGCGCTGCGCTATCTTCTGCCGGATTCCAACTGCCGGCTCTACTCCCTCGACGACCCCGCCGCCCCAACCCTGCTGCACGGTCCCGCTCTGGCTACGCTCGTTTGGGTGGAGCGGAACCGCAAGCTCTGGGTGGCGGTCCGTGCGCCCGGCGCCGCCGACTCCACCTACATCATGATGAACGAGCTGACCCCGGTCTGGCAGTTGGAAGACGGCTGGTACCCCGAGGAAGGCGCCATCCGCTGGACCGCGCCGCGCGCTACGGCCCGCCTCTATCGCGCGCCGCGCGCCACTCAGTTCGAGGCGGTCCTGCTGCAATTCCCCGGCGCGGGCGACTTCAGCGTGCGCCTGAACGGCCTGCCGCTGGGGTCCATCCGCCTGGCGCACGCCGGCATCCGCGTGGCCCGCTGGCCCCTGCCGCCGGGCCCTCCCGGCAGCGTCGAAGTCGAGTTCCTGGCCTCCCCGCCGCACCACGCCGGCCGCGACCCCCGCCTCCTCGGCGCCCCCATCGTCTCCTTCGGCTTCCTGCCCTCAGGCCCCTGAGGACCGGCTTTGGCCTGCCACTGGAGCTTCTAAACTTTGGACAGGCTGTCGTGGGGCGGCCAATCTTGGCTGCGGACCCGCTTTCCGGCGGGTCCGGTTTCGCGGCGGCTTCTGGCGCCAACCCCGTTACCGCGCCCCCGCCGCAACGAGCGGGCGGAACCGCGCGCTGAAGTGCCTCAGGAACGGCGGCTCCTCCACAATCTCCAGCCCCCGGATTTCCTCCTTCCGCGCATTTACCTCCAAGATCGCCTCCACCACGTAGTCGATATGGCTCTGCGTATACACCCGCCGCGGGATGGCCAACCGCAGCAGTTCGTGCCGCGCCGCGCCGCCGAACATCACCGACCCGATCTCCACCGACCGTATGCCCGCGTGCCGGTACAGCTCCACCGCCAGCGCCTGCCCCGGAAACTGCTCGCGCGGGATGTGCGGCAGCATGCGCGCCGCGTCAATGTAGATGGCGTGTCCTCCCGGCGGCTCCACGATCGGCACGCCCCGGTCCGCGATGTGCCGCCCCAGGTAGCCCGTCGATACGATGCGGTAGCGCAGGTAATCCTGGTCCAGCACCTCGTCCAGGCCCACCGCGATGGCCTCCAGGTCCCGCCCCGCCAGCCCGCCGTAAGTGGGAAAACCTTCCGTCAGGATCAGCAGGTTGGTCTCCTGGATCGCCAGCCGGTCGTCGTTGGTCGACAGGAATCCGCCGATGTTGGCGAACGCGTCCTTCTTGGCCGAGAACGTGCACCCGTCGGCCAGCGAAAACATTTTCTGCGCGACCTGTTTTGGCGTCCAGCCGGCGTAGCCCGGCTCCCGCTGCTGGATGAACCAGGCGTTCTCCGCGAAACGGCAGGCGTCCAGGTACAGCGGAATCCCGTGGCGTGCGGTTACCTCCCGCACCGCCTCGATATTGGCCATGGACACCGGCTGCCCCCCGCCCGAATTGTTGGTCACCGTCAGCATCACCAGCGGAATGTGTTCCGCGCCCGTCTCCCCGATCAGGCGCTCCAGCGCGGCCACATCCATGTTGCCCTTGAAATCCAGGCGCGCCTGCGTGTCGGCGGCCTCGGGGATCGGCAGATCCACGGCCCGCGCCCCGGTGAATTCGATGTTGGCCCGGGTGGTGTCGAAGTGCGTGTTGTTGGGCACCACCTGTCCCGGCCGGCACATCACCGTGAACAGGATGCGTTCGGCCGCCCGCCCCTGGTGCGTCGGGATCATGTGGCGGAAGCCGGTCAGCTCGTCCACCACCCGCTTCATCCGGAAAAAGCTCTCGCTGCCGGCGTAGGACTCGTCGCCCCGCATGATCGCCGCCCACTGCGCCGTGGACATGGCGCTGGTGCCCGAATCCGTCAGCAGGTCGATCAGGATATCCTTGGCCTGGATCAGAAACAGGTTGTAGCCCGCCGCCTCCAGCAGGCGCTCGCGCTCCTGCGGCGTGGTCTGCCGCAGCGGCTCGACGCTCTTAATCCGGAATGGCTCGATAATCGTCTTCATTAAGATTGGCAGCTCCCCTGGCGAACCGGCGCCGGTCTTCGACGTGGTAACCGGCCCTAAGTCACACGCCAAAGCTACCCTTCACGATCTTACTAACTACTAACTAAGCCAAACTCAGCCAAACCTTCTCGCCGTGGCGCATCGCCGTAGCTACAATCCCAGGTGTTCGCGCGCGTAAGCCAGGCTTAGCTTCACGTTGTCTTCTTCCAAACGCACCTGCACCTCGCGCGCCAGGCCCGTGTAGACCGGCAGCGGCGCGCGCCCTTCCGATTCGTGCACCAGGCGCATGCTGCGCGCCAGGTAACGCCCGTTGCGCTCCGGAAAGGTCGCCCAGTAGCCGTCCGTCAGGCACGGTACCTTCAACGGATCGCGCGTGATCATCTCGAGCGTCAGGCGCGTATCCGGCCGCGCCGCGTGGATCGTATCCACGATCCGGCGCATGTCCAGCATGCCCGTCCCCAACGGCATCTCCGAAAGCAGAAAACCGTCCGCCCAGGGCGCCACCGCCATGTCCTTGATGTGCGTGCACAGCGCGTAAGGCGCCAGCGCCTCCACCAGCGCCATGGGATCGTCCAGCAGCGCAATGTTGTTGCCCGTGTCCAGACACACCCCCAGCCAGCGGCTCTGCTTCTCGCGCATCAGCGCCGCCATCTCCTCGGCGGTGAAATCCTTGTGGTTCTCGATGGCCAGCGGCACCTGCCGCCTCTCCACGATGCGCAGCGCCGCGTCGATCTTCAGACGCGCCTGGGCCACCCCCTCGCGCCACTCCGCCAGGCTCGTGAAATTCTCGTAGCGCCGGCCGGGCAGACAATTCACGCGTACGGCCAGCGCCCCGGCTTCCCGTGCCGCCGTCGCCGTGGCCTCGAACGCCGCGGTATTGTTCGCCGCCGGCAGCCCCGCGATCACCTCCAGGTACATCCCAAGCTGCTCCGCCCGCCCGCGCAGCTTCCTGATGTAATCCGGCTCCCTCGAAGTCAGCGGCATCTGGATCCCCGCCGCGCCGAGCGTATGGGCGTGCTCCAGAAATTCCAGGTTGTCCTTGGGCCGCGCGTAACTCAGGTAGCAGGTCACCGCCATGCCCATCCGGCCGCGCGATGGCGCCGCCCCCGCGCCCGCCGCCGCGGCCGCCATGGCGAACGCGCGCCGCGTCATAAATGGAAGCTCCGCAGCACGTCGTCCCACGGCTTGCGATACGGCCGCGCCAGCCACGCGGACGCCTCGGCATCGCCCACGATCTCTTCCTTCTCCGGGTCCCACCGGATCTTGCGTCCCAGCCGCAGCGAAATGTTCGCCAGGTGACACGCCACCGCCGTCCGATGCCCGTCTTCCACGTCCGAAACCGGACGCTGGCGCGTCTTGATGCAATCCAGAAAATTGCGCGCGTGCAGATCGAACTGCTCGGGCGACGACCCCGCCTCCTTGCGTCCCTCGATCCACGGCTCCGGCTTGGCCGCCGAATGCTCCGGGCCGCCCGTGGGCTGGCCTTCGAATACCGGAATGGCGTTGGAAGGATCGATCTTCATGTCCGGAATCACTTCGTAGCCGCGCCGCGAAATGGGCATGCTCCCCTTGGTCCCGAAAAATTCCAGCCCGAAGCCCGCCCGCCGTCCCGCGCTGGCCTCGCGGATCGAATGCACCGCGGTGAAGCCGGGATACTCGAAAACCGAGTCCTGCGTGTCCGGCGTCTCGCCGTTGTCCTCCAGCGCATAACGCCCGCCGCTCGACGACACCGCCGACGGTCCCTTCACCCCCATGTACCATTGCACGATGTCAATATCGTGCGCGCCCAGGTTGGTCATCTGGCCGCCCGAATAATCCCAGAACCAGCGGAAATGGTACAGCGCCCGGTGCGGATTGTAGGGCCGCAACGGCGCCGGTCCCAGCCACATGTCGTAATCCAGGCCGGGCGGCGCCGGACCGTCGGGCGGGTTGCCGAACCCCGGCATCACGTTGCGGAACGCTCCCATGCGCGCGCTCACCACCTTGCCGAAATACTGGTCGCGCACCAGCCCCAGCGCCTTCTGATAATGCCGCCCGGAGCGCTGCTGCGTGCCCGTCTGCACCACCCGCCCGTAGCGCCGCGCCGCCTCCGTCATCCAACGCCCTTCCTTCACGAACAGGGTCATCGGCTTTTCCACGTAGACGTCCTTGCCCGCCGCGCAAGCCATGATCGTCAGCAGCGCGTGCCAGTGATCGGGCGTGCACACCACGATGGCCTGAATGTCCTTGTTGTCCAGCAGCTTTCGAAAGTCCCGATAACCCTTGGCGCCCGGCCCGCAGGCCGCCAGCCCTTCCGCCAGGCGCGGCTCGCATACCTCGCACATGGCGGCCAGGTCCGTGTCTTTCTGGTTCTTGAAATCGTGAACGTGCTGGCGCCCGATCAGCCCGTAGCCGATGAATCCCACCTGGATGCGATCATTGGCGCCCAGCAGCCGCTTGGAGGATGCCGCCGTGACGGCTCCCAGGAATGCGCGTCGTGACGAGTGCATTTGGGGGGATTGTAGCAGGCTTTGTCGATCACGGCGGATCCGCGCGCCGCTCCTGCTCCCGCCGCACCAGCCAGCGCAATCCGGCCACGTCCCGCTCCAGTTGCCGCACCCGCTCCGCCTGGCCCTGCGTGTCCTGGCGCGGTCCGCCCGCCGCGCGGCCCAGAAACGTGGTGAACTCCTCCGCCTTCTTTCCTCCGGGACCGTAGAGCGTCAAATGCACGTCCACCCGCGCCGCCGCCCGGGCATAGCTCACCGTGCCGCTGCGCAGTTGCCGCTGCTCCAGCAATACCACCGTGGTCCCGCCGCCATCCGCGATCTCCAGTGCGCCGGACCCGGCCGCGCGCACCGCCGCCGCCTCCCGGTCCCAGCAAATCTGCAACTGCCCGTCCACGTCGTACGCCGCCAGCCAGACCGCCGCCGCGGGCGCCGCGGGCGCGGCCACCGGCGCGCCGGTCTTCAAAGTCAGCACGCCCGTCGATAGCAGCATCACCAGCGCCGTCGCGGCCCACCACGGCCACTCCCGCGCTCGCTTCCGCGCCTGTGCGGGGGCGGGTGCGGCCGCCGGCGCCGGCGCGATGCGAACCGGCATCTCCCCGGTAGCCGCCTCCACACTCCGCGCCGCCCGCCCGGATTCCAAAACCATCTCTCCGCCGCTCTGCATGGACCCGTCCGCCGCCCGGAAAAACCATCCCGCCCGCACCGGCTGCGCCACGTGCGGACGCACTACCAGCGCCACCTGCCACGGGGCAGGGAAGTACCGGTCGTGGATCTCCCGGTCGCGTTCCGTCAGTCCGATCACGCTGCGCGTGTGCGAGTGGTACCAGCCTGCCGCTTCCAACCCGCCCGGCTTTTCCGCCACCAGGTCCCGTAGCCGCGCGTGGTCCCGCCCGGAAAGCGTGAACGCAGGACCCAGCGCATGTTCGCACTCCAGCGGACGCGCCGCCAGAACGCGCACGCCCTCCCCCTCCCGCGTCCCGTACAGAACTCCGCCGGTCTCCAGGCCGCCGTGCGGCAGCGCCAGAAAGGCGTCCACCACCTCCAGCCGGATTTCCTCCAGCACCGCACCCGCCCATTCCATCGCCAACGGGCACTCCGGACTATGCCGCATCGGGAGCCTTTCCCGCCAAAGCTATAATAAAGACGTGCCCAAAGCCAGGGAACTCGAGGCGCGCCTGCAGCGCACCGAACAACAATTGCAGCTCTTTCAAAAAGTCAGCCGCTTCATGGTGCGCGAACTGAGCCTGCAGGACGTCCTTCAGGGCATCGTCTCCCTCACCGTCGAGTTCACCCGCTGCGACTCCTGCCTCGTCTACCTCCTCGACAACGAGGAACTCGTCCTGTGCGCGTCGAATACGCCTCACCCCTCCACTATCGGCAAGATCCGCCTGAAACTGAATGAAGGCCTTACCGGCTGGGTGGCCCGCGAACGCCGCCTGCTCTCCATCTCCCGCGAAGCCTACAAAGACCCCCGCTTCAAGACCTTCGGAGAGCTGCCCGAAGATTCCTTCGACGCCTTTCTCTCCGCGCCGGTTATCGCCCGCAACCGCGTCGTCGGCGTCATCAACGTCCAGCACCGCATGCCGCACCAGCACACCGGCAGCGAAATGGAAGTCCTCACCACCCTGGGCGAACAGGTCGGCTGTGTGCTGGTGCTGGCGCGCATGGCGCCGACCGCGGTCGAATCGGCCAATCACGTCGAGCTGGTCTTGTCCTCCGGCCCCGTTCGTCCGCGCTGAGGAATCCCTATGACTATGAGGCTGCCCCTGAGCATCCGCGCCGCCCGCTGGCTCCTTCTCCCCATCCTGGCCCTCCCGGCCTGGTGCGCCCCCAAGTGGAAGATGGTCTACTTCTACGACAAGGACAATTCCTCGCTGGTCATCAATGACCTGCGCTTCCTCACCCCCACCCGCGGCCTCGCCGCCGGCTACATCGACGACAACGGCAGATCCAAACCGGTCACCCTCATCACCGACGATGGCGGGGCCCACTGGACCGTTTCCCACGTCCGCGATATCCCCATCTCCATGTTCTTCCTCGACGCCAAACACGGCTGGATGGTCACCCCGCGCGGCATCTTCGAAACCACCGACGCCGGCCGCGAGTGGCGCGAAGTGCCCAAGTCGCCCAAGCTCCTCATGCAGGTCCACTTCATCGACGACCAGCACGGCTTCGCCGTCGGCACCCATAAGCTTGCCTTCCAGACCGCCGACGGCGGCAAAACCTGGGACCCCATCGCCGCCGCCGCCACCCCCCAGACAGATCCCGAGTTCACCATCTACAACAACATCAGCTTCGTCACCCCCAAGCGCGGCTTGATCAACGGCTTCAGCTCGCCGCCCCGCGCCGGCGACGACGGCAAGCCCGACTGGCTCGACGCCCGCAACGCCGCCGGACGCCGTGAGTGGCCGCACCTCTCCATCATGCTCGATACCACCGACGGCGGCCGCACCTGGACCACCTCCACCTCCTCCATGTTCGGCCGCATCACCCGCGCCGTGTTCCTCCCGGACGGCCGCGGCCTGGGACTCATCGAGTTCACCGATACCTTCAAGTGGCCCTCCGAGGTCCACCTCCTCGACGGCGCCACCGGCAAAAGCAGTATGGTCTACAACGCCCCCGACCGCGCCATCACCGATGTCATGCTGCGCCCTTCCGGAACCGCCTATCTGGCTGGCGTCGAGGTGCAGGGACGCTTGCAGCACTCCCCCATCCCGCGCACCGTGGTCATCCTGAAAAGCGAGAACCTGACCGACTGGCAGGAGATGGACGTGGACTACCGCGCCAACGCCGTGCGCGTCATGCTGCGCGCCTCCAGCGACGGCGCCCTCTGGGCGGCCACCGATACCGGCATGATCCTCAAACTCACCGATGGCCAGTAACCGTCGCGCTTACCTCGCCATCAGCCGCGCCATCACCCGGCTGAGCGGCGCGTCCGGCGGCGGCAGCGCCCCGCAGTTCTTGGGCGCGGCGGCCCACACTCGCTCGGCCAGCGTAGTGGCCGCTTCCGTGGCGTCGCTATAGGACCGCGGCCGCCCACGCTCCGCCAGCCAGGCCCGCGCCGCCTGCAGCGGAGCCTTCAATTCCGGCGCCGTGCACTGGCCCGCCACCGCCACCACCCCCGCCAATAC